>Ga0169931_10003254_pt1 | contig 25875 bp, 11 predicted proteins | sample Kivu_15m_20L_FD_129675 | JGI IMG/M metagenome (GOLD analysis project Ga0169931, IMG submission 129675) | Freshwater microbial communities from Lake Kivu, Western Province, Rwanda to study Microbial Dark Matter (Phase II) - Kivu_15m_20L... | ecosystem: Environmental > Aquatic > Freshwater > Lake...
TCAACTTTGCCGCTACTGCCCGTGAGATCATGGGTCTGATCGCTGAGGGGACGATCTGACAAGTGGCACAAGGGGGACTGAGATCCCCCCGCTGACCCTCTAGACTAATCACATCAACCAAACGACCCGAACGATGAACGGCTACGCCAACTACGAAACCTGGAACGCTGCCCTCTGGATTGGCAACGATGAGTTTCTCTACAACACCGCCAAAGCGTGTGTGACCTACTGTGCCGATTGGGAGACCCCTTGGGAGAAGTTCGTTCGCTGTATGGTGGATGGCATGATCGGCCGCTTCCTAGGTGCCACTGGTGACGGTGTGGCATGGAACGATCCTGCTATCGATGCCGACGAGATGAACCAGATGATGGCCGATCTCTGAACTGGCACAAGGGGTCACCACAGACCCCACCCTGACCCTGTAGACTAACAGCATGAACAAAACCAAGATGACCCACGAACAACTCCTCGCCAAGGTGATGGCAGACTACACCGCCAAGGTGATCAGAGAGGAGCGCCAGCGTCAGGCAATCCGGGACGCCGTGGCAAACGGGACCTATCAGGCACCCGAGGGTCAATTCGGGACCTGGCACATCAGCGACCGTGACTGAGGCGGGATGCCTCTAGACTAACCACAGATCAAACGACCTGACCCCATGCCCGGATTTGCCCCCTGCTCTGACCTTGCCACCCGCCAGATCAAATGGATTGGCCGCGGCGATCAAATCAAGAACGACTGCCGCCCTGGTCAGTATATCGCCTGGGGCATCTCTGCTGTCAGCATCGCCGCCCAGTATGCTGACGCCTACGCTGATGAAGTGACCGCCCCCACCTTCGGTTGATCATGACAGACAAGCAACTTAAGCGCCTCGCCCTGGCCAACGAATGGACGCTAGCTCGCAGGGGCAAGCATGAGACATGGCGACGGGGACAGGCAGAGCAGATCATCATCCCATACCGCCCGAACGAACACACCGCCCGCCTGATCGCCAAGAGGATCACAGCGGCGGCAGTCTGAGATCCTACCACGCCCCCGCCATCGGGGGCAGTTTGACAGTTATTGTATGCCGTTATCGTTATACCGTGGCGGCCGAGCGGGTCCCATATCGTACCTCCCCTAACCTACAAAAGTATCCAGACGACCGATAAATATCTTTGAAAATGGTTTTTTGAAAACCTCGAAAAATAAAAAATTTCCCCAGAAAAAAATCATGCAAAAACCCGACTTTGAAAACTTCGATAGTATTTTAAATGACTTTGATGCTTTCTGTGACGAGTTTGAAACGAGAGCAGCAGAAGCATTCCTAAGAGGAGACCAAAATGATGGAAGAGTTACAAGAGCAGCAGCAGAAGTTGGAGAAAGCACTCCTAGTGCTGTCCGAGAGGTTGCAGAACCTGGACCAACGGATCTCGCAGTTGGAGCGCCCTACGTTGATGTATCGTCGTCCAGCATCTAAAGACTATGAAAGTCTTTCAGATACATTAGATTATCTACATAATAATGTCGAAGGAATTAAAAAAGATTTAGTAAGAGTAGCTACTGCAGTCTAATGCCAAACATCGTAGGACCAGAAACAGTTGATACTTCAAGTACTGAAGGAAATTGTCTCTATCCAGCAAGACCATTAGGAGGAACACCCTTTGTTTCCCCTAATGTAAGAATGGAAGGACAACAAGTTAAAATTTATAATTCTCTCAACCTTCCTGCTTCTGTTGCGGGAATAAAAATCAATCCAGTAATTCCTGTGCCATGTCAACCGGGCATACGAAGAATTGAACCAGTCATTAACGATAGTGTGTTCATTAATGGTCAACTTTTCGCAGTAACTGGTGATGAAGCAGATTTGGTAACTGGAGGAACAACACCAAGAACCTTGACAGGACCGTTCAGTTATCCTACAATACAGATTGGTACACAACTAGGAAATTCATAATATGTCGAAAGCAAAAGGTGGTCTGGTCAAAACTGGTTACGTCGAAGGTGCGCCGAAGAAAACTCGTCAAGGTCGTTCAAAGAATACCAGTCTGAGTTCTACGGCACGTAACGGACGTAAGAAGCGTTATCGCGGTCAAGGGAGATGATGAAGAACCTTTTATACATTTCTCAGGATAAAGAAATGGCACTCATTCAGGAGATGTCATACAAAATCAAAATGTCTGATTGGGATATTCACCCAAGCAAGACATGCTTTTTGTGTGTTTCTCCTGATTATTCCGGAATTGTAACTCAGCATCTCTCTCACTCATTATCGATGGGTAGAGAGATTTTTCATATTGAAGCAGTTAACGTTCCCTTTCCCGACGAAAATCCTCAAAGGTACATCATCGATTTTCGCGTGAATTACCAGGAATGGTGTGAGCGTTGGGAGAATTTTGTTCTGATTGAGGCAGGCGTCATTCGTGGGGGGAACTATACTTGGATTACTGAGGGAATGAGAAAGACTTCTCCGAACAGATATTACACAGTAGCATTATGTGAGAATATTGGAAGCACATACAAGAGTAATATGGTTTCCATGTATTATGATGATAGCAAAGAAGATTTACATTTCTGGTGGGAGAAGCCAAACAACCACTGGACCTAAGCGCCGAACGCGGGATAGAAACCCCGTAAAAAGTTCTGTTTCACCTTCTATTCATAGGAAAAACAATGGGACTACATCCAGTCGATAAAGGTAATGAATTTGTTGAAAATGGAATGACGCTGATTACTGAAACTGACAGCGACAAATATCTAAAACTTGTAAAGAAAAGAAAAGACGAGTTATACTCAATTCCAGAAGACCGTTACAGTAAACCCTGTGGTGGTTCTGGAGGGTTTGATGACTTTGTTGAACGTTGGCACGAGTGAATAAATAATAGCAGCCTCGCTGTGTCTAAATGCCCGAATTTCAGACGTTCAAGGATTTGAGCGTTACTTTTAAGAAGCATCCAGTTACTGGTGATCTTGTCACAGTAAAGGATAAGGCTGCGATTACACAATCGATCGTCAATTTGCTTCTTACAAATAAGGGTGAGAGATTATTCCAACCAGAAATTGGTTCCGGAATTTACAATACATTATTTGAACCATTAGATTATGGTACTGCCGGTATTATACGATCTGCTGTAATTGACGTTCTTGAGCGTTATGAACCAAGAATTGCTGTGAGTAAAGTAATCGTTTTACCAGATTTTGATACAAATGGTTATTCAGTCGAAGTAACTTACGTAATTCGTGGTAGAGAAGACACACCAGTAGCAGTCGAATTCTTCTTAGAGCGTACTCGATAATGCCTTACACTCAATTAGCTAATCTAGATTTTACGGACATTAAGAATGCTCTGAAAGATTATCTTAGAGCACAGTCCGATTTTACTGATTATGATTTTGAGGGTTCGGCATTATCGAACCTACTCGACGTACTTGCCTACAATACCTATTACACGGCGTTCAACACCAACATGGTGGTGAATGAACTGTTCATCGATTCTGCCACCTTGAGGGACAACGTAGTGGCGATTGCGAAGCAATTAGGGTACAGACCAAAGAGTGCAACTGCACCAACTGCTTACGTTTCATTTACTGTCACATATACTAACCCAACAACAGATACACAGTTAATTCTGAAGAAAGGAACTGGATTTGTTGCTTCATATGATAATGTTCTTTATCAGTATGTCGTATTAGATGATGCGAAGGCACAAGTATCCAACAACACGGCTACCTTTACAAATGTTCCTGTGAGAGAAGGAACTCAACTCACTAATACATTTACAGTTAATACTGCATTAGCATCCCAAAAGTTTATTCTCGATAACTCAAATATCGATACAAATACAATCCGAGTTAAAGTATTTCCTTCTGGAGGTTCTTTCTCTGAACCATACTTGGTTTCTGATAACATTCTTGGAGTAGATGGCAATTCAAAGATCTTCTTCTTGAATGAAATTGAAGATGAAAGATATGAAATCATTTTTGGCGATGGAGTTCTTGGTAAAAAATTAGAAAATAATACTGTTGTTGAAGTAACTTATCTGGTAACTTCTGGACCAGCATCAAATGGCGTGAGAACATTTGTTTTCTCGGGTGTTCTAGAAAATCAGGATGGAGCAACTCCTGGTGGATTTACAGTTACTATTAATTCCACTCTTGCTTCATCTGGCGGAGAAGAAATTGAATCGACTAAAAAAATTAAGTTTAATGCTCCAAAGTCATATGGTACTCAAGATCGTGCCGTAACTTCACAAGATTATTCTGCAATTGTTCGCAACATTTATCCATCAACGAGTGATGTGATTATTTTTGGTGGAGAAGATCAAGTTCCTCCTCAATATGGCAAAGTCTTTATTGTATTGAAGCCAAGAGATGCAGCATACCTAACTTCAATCACAAAGAACGAAATTGTTGCACAATTGAAGAGATACGTTGTTGCTTCTGTAGAACCTGTACTTGTTGACCCATCAATTCTCTATGTTGAGATTGATAGTAAGATTTATTATAACAGTCAGATCACAGATCAAACTCCGGCACAAATTCGGGATAAAGTAATTGGCGCATTACAGACATATATCGAAACATCTGATACAGAGAAATTCAACGGAAAGTTTAGACATAGTAAAACTGTAGGTGTAATTGATGACGCAGATAAAAGCATCAATTCGAATTTAACTTCTGTAATCATGAGGAAAGACTTCTATCCTCAGTTGAATTCTACGTTCTATTATGAGATCTGTTTCCAGAATTCTTTTGATGAAGATTGTGATGATCCAGTACTATCATCAACCGGTTTTAGAGTTACTGAGTACCCCAATTTTGATGTCTATCTTGAAGATAGGGGGGGCAAAATTGTCCTATATAGACTAGACGCTATAACTGGTGAAAAGATTGTCCTAGATAGGGAAGTTGGCGATATTGATTATGTAAAAGGCGAGTTAAAAATGTATGATTTAACTATCATCAAAGGAAGCTTTTTTGATAACAGAATTTCAGTTAGAGTAAAACCACTGTCTAATGATATCAAGGCGGTCCGAGAGGTTTATCTTGACGTTGATATAGCAAATTCCACGTTCGTTGCGTACAAAGAGTAAGTAGATGGCAGTAAAGACCAAAAGAATTTCTACTCTTATTGAGTCACAACTTCCAGAGTTCATTTCGTCGGAATACGAACTTTTTGGGAAGTTTGTAGAAAAGTATTACGAATCTTTAGAAGTACAAGGTGGAACGCTCGATATCATCAGTAACGTCCAAAAATATTTGGATATTGATTTTTATGAGAAGAACCTACTGAAGCAAAACGATATTCTTGTTTCTAGTATTTCTTCTTCAGAAACAACTATTTCACTAATTGACGCAGGTTCATTTCCAGAAAAGAATGGATATGTAAGAATTGGTAGTGAAATCATTTTTTATGCGACACGAAATGGTAATCAGTTGCTAGATTGCTCTAGAGGTGTAAGTGGAAACACAACTCTTGGAGATCTTTATAACTCTTCAGATTTTCAAAGCACAGAAGCAGTATCGCATGTTTCTGGTGAAATTGTTTATAATGTGAGTAATTTGTTCTTGTATGCTTTTGTCAAGAACTTTGAGACACAATATCTTGGATCTTTCCCAGAAAAGTATCTAAGAGGTGAAGTTGATAAAAGAACTCTCATTAAAAATATTCAGAAATTTTATAAAGCAAAAGGAACTGATAGCTCTATAAAATTCATTTTTAACACGATTGTATCCAGAGATGTTAATAACAAACCATCTGTATATAATCCAAGGGATTTCACCTACAAGGCATCGGAAGCAGATTGGATCAATATCTATGCCCTAAAGGTTAAAGTAGTATCCGGCAACCCAAAAACGTTAATTGGAAAACAGATTATTCAGTCTCCTACAGATGAATATGGATATGCTTCTGCTACTGTAGATAATGTTTTTGCTGCAGGGACGTTTGATGGGGAACAGATTTGGAATATTGTTCTTGCTCCAGAAACAGTTAACGGACTGTTCTCGATTTCCACTAAAACACGCCTCGAAAAAGACTTACAGGCATCTAGTGGATCAGGCAATAGAATTGATGTGTTTTCTACTATTGGGTGGGAAGCAACTGGTGATGTTTTGATTGGCGAAGAAAGAATTTCATTCATCGATAAAAATATCACTCAGTTTATAATCGATGAAAGAGGAGAAATTCCTGTACTTCATTCAGAAGGTTCAACTGTATACAAACCAGTTATCATTCAAGGTTCTGGCGTATCTTTATTAACTCTTGGTGTCGTTTATAACCTATCTCCTGCAGATACACATCCGTATGCTTCAGTTGGAGATCAAATTCAAATCTCACAACCAGGATTTGAGACTGCAGATCCAAAAATTGTTAGAACTGGCACAAACCAAGTAAGATGGATTTTGGGAGATGGAGATCCTGTATTCTCTCCAACAAATACTACCGTTTCCACTTTATTAAACGAAGTATCTACTGATGTTTCTGCTATTTTTGAAGACGATCAATACTACTACGTTGCGAGTTCTAGTTATCCATCATATAAAATTTTGGATGGATCTGTAGTAACTCAAGAAGCAAAAGATCAAAAGATACTTCGTATTATCCGAAAGGAAGCAACCAAGACTACAGAAGTTTATAAAACTCCAAAAAGAGATGTTGGTATTCTATTAAATGGAACACCAATCTTTGGCTTTAGAGATGAAGAAAGTATTCGTTTTGGTCTCTTAGAAGAAATTGCTATTGATAATCAAGGAACCGGATATGCAAAACCACCTTTTGTTCTTCTTGATGGTGTTCCAAACCAAGCAAGAGCAGTTCTATCAGGTCAAGTCGTCGAAAGAATTATAGTTGACACAAACACAGTTTTTCCAAGAACTCCAGAAGTAACAATTACATCCGGAAGAGGAGCATCAGTTAGAGCTGTTGTAACTGGTGGAAAAGTTACAAGTTTAGTTATCGACAATCCTGGTGAATTTTACTCTTCGCCACCAATTGTAAGAATTAGAGATAATGCTGGCAGAGGAAGATTTGCTGATTATACTGCCACCGTTAATACTGATGGAAGAATAACTGGGTTCGTAAAACGAGACGAAGGAAATTTTTACGATCAGAATACAGTAATTGTAGATATTATTCCAGTAGGTCAAGGTGCAAGTGGAACACCATATTTGAAAGAATGGAACAAGAATAGATTTGTTAAACTATCCAGTACATTAGATACAGAATATGGATACTTGTTTGAGAATTATAACCCAGTACTTAAATATGGATATGGTCATGTAGGAAACCCAAAGGCACTTAGGGTTGCTTTAAATGATAACTTAAACGGAGCTGGAACAGAACCGTCAACCAAAACTCACTCTCCGATTATTGGATTTGCATATGACGGCAATCCAATCTATGGTCCTTTTGGTTATCAAGATCCTTTAAATCAACAGTCATCTATTGTTAGAATGACATCTAGTTATTCGTTGAATAACAATCGTCCAAAAGGACCATCAACTAGAACATATCCTCTAGGAACTTTTGTAAACGATTATCGTTATGTTCACAAAAGTGGAACTCTTGATCAAAATAATGGAAGATTTTGCGTAACTCCAGATTATCCAAATGGAACTTATGCTTACTTCTTGACTATCGATAGTAATCAGGTCCCACAGTTTCCATATTTTATTGGAGAGAATTTTTACTCTCTTCCAGTTGATAGTAACTATAATTCCGATATCAATCAAAATGATATTCCAAAGAAATCTAAGAGACTATTTTCTGATGGAATGCCGGAGAATGGCGAAGGACTAATCGCTCAAATTGCTGAAGTAAAATCTGGCGTTGTTGATGGCGTAACTGTAGTAAGTTCATCTAATAATTTTTCGGTTAATTCAAAAGTTTATTTCGATAATTCTAGAACAGAAGGTAAGGATACTGAAGTTATTATATCTTCAGTAAATGGCAAACCAGTAAATTACTTACAAAGCAAAGAAAATAAAGTTGTTCAATTAACTACAATTCAGAGTGCTTACTTATTTGCTAATGATACATTAAGACAACCTGCTTCTGGTGCATATGGAGAAATCGTAGGAACTGTTGCAAACGATAATGTAATTGTATTGAAAAACGTTTCCGGTACTTTCAACACTACCGGTACCTTTTCTGCTGATATTAAGACGTTTTCAATACTAATTGATCAAAATAGTAGCTACACTAAGGGAGCAATTCTTTCATTAACTGATGGTATAAATCCAGCAATTGCTACAGGCGAAATACTAGAAGGTACATCAAGTCAGAATATAGTAAAAATTAAAGTTTTAACAGGAACTTGGATAGTTGATCAAGATTACTTCATACAATCAAGTAATTTATTCAATACTTCCGGATCCAGAATTATCAGACTTACATCTCTAAGTGATAATTTAGAACCATTTGATGTAAATCAAAATGTTGCTTTGATTGAGACAACACAAGAACATGGATTGGGTATTGATGATGAAGTCAATATTGAGGTATTTCCAAATGATGCGACCAAGACAAAGACATATTACTTGAGAAAGAGACTGTATCAAACAGTAAAATTTGTAAGTCCTGAATATACTTCAAATATCAATTATACCGGAATAGGTAGATTTGAAATTCTAAATGGCGGATCTGATTATACTCCAGGAACATATAATAACATCCCACTAACTGGTGGATCAGGTACAGGAGCAACTGCTAGTATTGTAGTTTCTTCTGCTGGTGTAGTTTCTTCAATTACCATCCAAAATGGCGGATCTTCTTATAAAAAGGCAGATTATCTAAGTGTAGACGATGAGGAGCTAGTAAGATCACTAGGATCTTTAGGAAATTCCAGATTAACCATTTATGTTGATCATGTTGGGTTTGCTGCAGGATCTACTTCTTTGATCGTCGATAGCACTATTGGTGTTTCTAATGGAGATCTTTTAAAAGTTGGTGGTGAAGTAGTTCAAGTATCTTCGATCTTAAACAATAAACTTACTGTAGTAAGGGCAAGAGAAGGAACACAAAATATAGATCATTACGATGGTCAAGAAGTTGCACTATACAAACCAAAATATAATTTTGCCAACAACTATCAAATTTCTTCTTCTAGTTTTTCTGGATTTATCAAGTCATATAATCCAGATACACAAGAAGCTGTAATTGTATTTGGATATGCTACAGAAAAAACAAATGCTGAAAGTGTTAGAATAAGTACTAGTTTCTTTGATAGCAGCACTCCAAGTAAGTTAGTTTCTGTCGAATTTGCAGATGAAGTTGATTACAAGTTTGAATTCTCTGAAGATAATACAAATTTTGTTTCAAATCCAAGTATCAACATCCAAGAATATTACAAATATAAATTTGATACTTCCCACTCTTCTTTAACTGGCACTTATTTTGATTTAAGTCCAAGCAAAAACTATAATATTGTTACAGAAGAAAAGACGGCAACAATAATTTTACCAGGAAATCCAGGATCTTTCACAGATGTCAAGTTTGGATTTGGACCTAGATTATCAGCAAATACTTATAGTCAAAAGAAGCAAACACAATTTTCAAACTTCTACTACTTTGATAAGAATGGTATTGTATCCTCGGATGAAGCATACTTTAAAATTATTTCAGATCCACTTCAAGGAACTAAAAAGATTACATATGTAACTCCCACAAGATTTGTTTATCAGTTGAACTCCGTTCCTCTGTGGGATGGTTCTGGATCAATATCCTATACAACCACAGGACAGTTTGCTGTAGGATCAATTCACTCATTTAAAGTTATCAATTCCGGTTTAAATTATAAGAAGTCTCCAATTGTTCTTGGTTGTGATCCAAATTCTGCATTCAAAGCAAAAGCAACAGTATTGTTTGATCCAGCAACAAAAACAATTGCTGGCGTTAGAATAGACGAAGAAGGATTGAATTATCAAAATCCAAAAATTGTTGTAGTTGATAGCGATGGAAGTGGTGTAGATTTTGCACTAGTTGCCAGAAATGGAAAGATCTTTTCAATTACCGTAAAAAATCCAGGAAGAGGATACACATATGCTCCAGAAATTGAAATTATTGAAGGAAATGTTGAAGCATATATCGATAGTAATTCAATTGGTGTTCCTCAAAGTATTTCAATTATTCAAAATGGCGGTGCATTCCATTTAGATAAAACTGTATCTTCAAGTTTTACTTCTAAGTATGTCTTTTCTCTTTACAATTTCTCTGGTCAGTATCAAAAAGGCGAAACTGTAATTCAGGAAATTAATGGAGTAGAAGTTGCTAGAGGAACTGTTTCTGAGTGGAGACCAGGATCTAACTTACTAAAGGTAGAAAATATTACCGGTATTTTCAGAAAAGATTATACTGTTAAATCAATTAGTAACAATTCTGTTGGAACTATCAAGTCAGTTTTTGTAACTGGACTAATTGCAGATATTACAAGTTTTTATAATAATCTTGGTTATTATAAGTCAGATAGAGGAAAACTTGGTGTTGCAAATCAAAGAATAACTGATAGTGATTTCTATCAAGATTATTCATATGTCGTAAAATCTAAAACTCCAATTGACCAATGGAGAGAACTGATTAAATCAACGACGCACCCAGCTGGATTTAAACTATTCGGACAGGTTGATGTTGAGGCTAGTGGTTCTACGACGATACCACAACAAACAGCAAACAGCAGTCATTTTTCAATTATTCAACTTTGGGACCCAGCAAAAAATATAGTAACGATTGAAAATACTAGAAGAACTGTAACTCAAACTATTCAGAAAGTAGAAAGTCAGAGAGTACGTAGAGGTTTTGGATCTGCATCTCCATCTGAGTTTAATTTTAGTGAGTATCGCGCTTTTGAAGTATCTTTAACTCAACCATTTAATGGTTATTATGATAGTGATGGTAGGTTGCAGGGAAGAACTGTATTTCAGATAAGGGATGATAATGGTATTCCATTTAGTCCAATTAATGCGAAGAGTTTGATTATTACTTTAGATGGAATTTTACAAGAACCAGAAGTAGCATATACAGTTCAGAATGATACGATTATTTTCTCTGCACCACCTCTTGGACCAGGAACAGTAAGAACTGGTAACGATTTAAATGATCTCACTCCTTATAATGGTGTCACTTTCTATGGTAAATATTTCTCGTTTAAAAACAACGAGTACAACAATAGATACCTAAGAAAAATTAGAAACATCTTCCAGAGAAATGGAAGATGGTTAGATGCTGCTAATCAAATTGAAAGAAACCGCACCTTTATTGTCGAAGAAGCAGTTGGTTATGGAAAAAACAAATATCCATCTCTAGATTGGAGTACTAAACTCGACGACTATCAAGAAGATATTGGATTTATCTTAGATGCGTATCAACACGACCTAAGATTTGGTGGAAATGTGAAGACTATTGATTATGTAAACATATTCAGAAATAATAGCGAGTATGATTACATCACAAAAAATAAAACTAGTTCGCTTGATATTTTTAGATATGCTACCAATCTAGCGACACTATCAGTTAGAAATTGGGATATTGTAGAAAATAATGTTGTTTACAATTCTGGATCATCTACAGTTACTGTTGCTGATACTAATAGAATTGCGATTGGAATGTATATTAGTTGCGGCAGAGCTTTTCCAGCAAATACTAGAGTAACTGCTATTAATAGCGCAACTCAGATAACAGTATCAAATAATGCGCTAACATCTTCTGTATCGGACCAAGCAACTTTCTATCTAAGTGGAATTAACACAGGAACGTTTTATGATGCGTCTAATTTGATTTTATCAAACAAAGCATTTCTGCAAGAAGAGATTAGTGAATATATCTATGATAATTATTCACTTCCTCCTACAGATAAACAAAAGTGTAAGAGAGATCTTGGGTACCTAATCGATGCTGTAATCTATCATCTAAGATTTGGTGGCAATAGAAAAGTAGTAGAATTTGCGAGATCATACTATACAAATTCTGGATACCCATATGGTGAAGAATTAACTTATATCAATAGAACTCCACAAGAAACTCTAGCTGCAATTGACGCATGGGAAACTTTAGGATTACTCATGATTGCTGCGATGAGAAATCAGTTGACTGCTGGAGCATATACATCAATATCGCCAGTAATTGATAGTTCAATCTTAGTAGATCCTGTCTCTCCAGTATGCCAAGAAGTTGCCGCTAGCATTAATACTATGATTGATATCGTTAAGGATATCATAGAAAACGGTGCTGGAAACGTAGAAATCACAGAGATTAATCTTAATAAGTCTGGATACTGGTCGAATACTTTTACATATTCAAACTATAACTTGATAGATGATCCTCTTCTTACTGCTCAAGAATGTAATGATGTTGCTTCGTCTTTAAATTCTCTTTATTTAAACGTCAAAGATATCTTAGATAAAAAACCAGTATCTAGAGCATTACCAGATTATGTTGATGGAGAAAATAAAGTATTCGATCTTTACTGGGAAAATGGCGATGAAGTAATTACTGATGAAGATGAAAATCTATTCCTCACCATTAATGCAGTACTTCAAAGACCAAAATATACAGAAGAATATCCAAGATTTGATGCTTATTATATCAATAGAACTGTAATTCCAAACCAGTTAGTTTTTGATGTTGCTCCTATTTGGGATCAAGATTTTGGCGCAAAAAGTATTGGTGAGCCAACTGCTGTAGAAAAAGTTGTTGGTGTTGGTGTTGGAAACTACAAGAGACTTACTATCGATTATAACTTGGTCGATAATGTAAAGTCTGGTCCTTTCTTGATCTTAGATGTCGAGAACTATACGGTTCAATCAATCGAAGAACCAGATTTCTTATACGTATTCCTTGATGGCGTACTTCAAAGACAAGGTTATTCTTATAGTGTATCTGGTCCAAATATTTTCTTTAATGTTCCAATATTAAAGGAAATGAAGATCGACATGAGATATCTTTATGGAAAGGATATTGGTCAGGTTCTCAATATCTACGATTTTAATCCAGACACATATTATGCAAAATCTCGTGTAACACTAGAAGTATCTTCCGGATTATCTACATTTGTTAATTATGGTTGGATGGGAAATAAAATTGGTTCTCCAATACATGCGTATCAACTCAATCTAAATGGAACATATAGAATGATTGGTGAGATATCAAATGTCTACGTGAATAGCAATACTATGGAATTTGATGTATTTGGAAGTAAATATCAAATTGATCCTAATGATGATGTCATTTTTGCTGTTAAAGGATTTTATAATATCAACACAGCGGTAGAAATTACAAATTCTACTGTTATCTTTGAAAAAGACGAAGATAATCGTCTATTACTATCAGATTTAAATCAGATTTGGTCTGGTACCATTTTAGGAAAAACATACAAAAAACCATTTACTTTCCTTTCGAACAGCGATTTAATTAGACTTGATGGAGAAGATACTTTCAGAAAAATTAAAAAACTTCCTGGAATAACAACAAGTAAAGAAGGAAGAAACAATCAACAAGTTTCTAATTCTTTATATGGTATTGTTGATATTGAAACTTATAATGGTGTTACCAGAGGGGAAGGTCTCAGTATTATTGCAAAAATTGAAAACGGTAAAGTTGTAGACCTAGAGTGGAACCAAAGAAGCTATGATCCTTTAACACAACCAACAGCATATCAATACTACATTCCACCAGTATTAAATTTCATTTCTCTTGATGGAAATGGCGGTGGAGCTAGGGCAAATGTTCTTGTAAGTAAAGGTCAAGTCATTAGTGTTGATCTGATTGACGGTGGATCTGGATACACTAAGGCACCAAAGGTGGTTGTCTCTAGAGGATACGATATTTTAACCGAAAGAGATATTGGTGTTTCTCTCATTAATATCGGTATCAATCCCCTTATTGACAGTAGTGGTATTACAGCATTTTCTTCTATTGATGTTCTTGGCAATCAAGTATCTGGTGTTAATACATTTACTTCGATTTTCTTCGAAAGCCCAATAAGTTCTGATAGAAAAATTACTGCCATCATTCAACTGGTTGAAAATACTGGAGAAAATTTAAGCAGGGATCACATCGAACTTCTTGGAATAGTAAATCCAAATAGAGAAGAAATTGAAGTAATTGACGTATTCTATAATGCTACACAGTTTATTAGTGTAATATCTGGAAGAGTTGCCGATATTATTTCTACATCTATTGTAACAACGAATAGACAGATTACAAGTACTGTTGAAAATCTAATTCCTAATGATGCTCTCACAAATATTAATTACTATGCTACTGGTGCTTATCTTGATGTTGATCTAGGAATACTTGATAAAATTGTTTATGTTGCGGATACCAGTAAGTTTAAGACTAACGGTTATCTCTTAATTGGGGATGAAATTGTAAGATATTACAGAAAGTTAACAGATAGATTCCTCAAAGTAGAGAGAGGTCAATTAAGCACAATTGCTAAGGCATGGGTAGCTGGGACTTTCTTACGTCAACTTCCAGATCCAATATCTACTGTATTTGGTGGCGTTTCTATTGTTGAATCTCAATCTCAACTTGTTACGGTACAGGGTGGTTTGGGGACTGCTAATCAGGCAATAACCTCATCACAAATACAGAGTGTAACTCCATCAACATCAATTACATCAACTCTGAACTTTATAGAAATTGGAATTTTACCAGCAGTAGCTGTAACTTCAATTTCAAATGTAACTGCCAAAACATTTACAATTGTTGAGACACCAGCAGATTTAGTACAATCAGTGATTGTATCGCATTCTGCTTCATCTGTATCTGGTGTACTACAACATGTTACTGCTGTAGTCGATGTCAAAAAAGATGTCTTTATAGAAACACAAGTACATCCAACTGTAAGTATTCAATCAGTAGCTAAAGTTACTAGTATTGTTCTGCCAATTGTTGCTTCTGCTGTTGATATAATTTCTGTATTCCAACTTTCTTCAGCACCAACAACTATAAAAACAACAGTTGAATCGATTCAATTTAATTCAAATATTCGTAAAGAATCATTAGAAGTTCTATTGATTCCTCCTCCATCTGGAGTTGTTGATAGATACACAGAAATTGCGTTCATTTCAGATCCAATTCAGACAAGACTAAATGGATTTGTAGATCTTATTGATATTGGTGGGGTGTATTCAGTTACATTGAGAGATGGAATTTCCACTATTAATATAAGAAACTCAGTATTTGGATTATCTGATCAATATGTTGGCAACTATACACCAACAAATGCTGGACATAGAATATCGCACTTCTCTGGAATTTTTGATGATGGATCTTCTGCTGTTTCTGGATTAACTATTCAAGAACTTGATACATATTATCCATCATTAACCTTACAAGATTTTACAGAAAGAGCAAATTCAAGTTATACAATTTCTGGAGATTATTTCAATCTTTTACCACCGTCAATTCAAAATCCAGTTACAGTTTCTCAAAATTCTGGAACAATTAATTCTACTATATCTGTACAAAAGACCACATACTTCCCAACTAGTGGATACTTATTCACTGGTAATGGTGGTGTAGTTCAATATACAGGCAAAACTTCAACTACATTTACTGGTTGTTCTGTTATTAGAGGTTCTAATTCTATAAGTGTAGGTACAGAAATCATACCATTCCAAATAACCTAAATAACTGCATAAATATAAATAACTTTGGCACAAATCACGTCGGAACGGAAAACCAATGGCTGCTATTATCTCTGATAAATTTAGAATTTTTAATGCGAAACAATTTCTAGAATCGCTAACTGAAGGTGCTACGGATACGGGTTCCGAGCGTACTAGGATGTATTTCTTTGTGGGACGCCCACAACCATGGAGAGCGTACTTAGAAATCTATTCTAAGTCTTCAACTGCTTTTACTGTAGGTAATGAAGTTTTTGTTGGAACATATGGTTCTACTGCTTTCCGTGCCACTATTGCAGCAGTTTACGATACCGCTCTATTTCTAACCGACGTTTTTGGAAGCAACGGTGTTAATTCCGTTCCTTCTTCTGGTAGCACCCTTCTAGAAACAGCAGATGGTGGTTCTACAACAACTAGCGCAACCGCTAAGTCGGGAGTTTATCGTTATGCTACCGAAGACGTTCCCCCTATGCCTCTTGATAATCAGGCAGAAAAGAATGCAATCTATGATGAACTAATCGCTGCCAAGAGAATTACTGATTCATTTGCTAGAGAAGTAATTCGTCGCTACAATTGGGATCTAGTTGCTAATCCCAAGTTCGACATGTGGAAACCAGATTATTCAGCAACTCCTGGTGGTGGTGGTCAAATTGGTAAGACAACTGCTACTGGTGCTACTTCTATTGCTGATGCTAAGTTCTATGTGATGAACTCTGCTTATGAAGTTTTCAAGTGTCTCTATAACGGAGAGAACCCTTCAAACGCTAGCGGTCAAAACGCAACCGAAGAACCTATTACTACCGGTGCTAACTATACTTCAGCAACTGGACTATACGAAGAAACAACTGGAGCTGGTTACATCTGGAAGTACATGTATACCATGCCAACTGATGATGTTCTGAGATTCCTTTCGTCAGACTTCATGCCTATCGTTCTTCCATCAAACTCCTCACGTCAGGCAGTTACAGCAGCTGCTGTAGATGGAGCAATTGATGTTGTTTTAATCGAAGATGCTGGAACAGCTCTTCCTGCTTCTCAGACACTATACACCCCAATTCTTGGTGATGGAACTGGTGGTAAAGTTAAGTTTGTAACTAATGGTAGCGGTGTAATTACTTCTGCTGAAATTGAAGCAAGAGGTTCTGGTTACACTTACGCAAATATTAGACTTGTAAATGGTAACGTTTATTCGAACGTTGGTTTAACTACTTCGGTTTCAGTTGGAGCATCTGCAAGAGGTGCTATTGAAGCTATTCTACCACCTCTTGGTGGTCATGGCAGCGACCATGAAACAGAATTAAATGCTAAGAGAGTCATGACGAATATTCGTCTAACTTATGCTGAAGGTTCTGGAGACTTCCCAGTAGATAACGATTTCCGTAGAATTGGTATTCTAAAAGATCCATATAATTATGGAACTACGACTTTCTCAACAGCAGATACTCTTTCTGGTCTAAGAGCAGTTAAAATTACTGGTGCTACTGCTGACTATATTGCTGATGAAAGAATTCAGCAAACAGTAACGGGTGGTACTGCTTATGGTACTGTTGTTTCATGGACACTCGATTCTGGTTCAACGACTGCTGGTGTTCTTAAGTATATTCAGACAAACGATGCCCATACAGATGCAGGTGTTGTCAGAGCGTTTGAAAGCAACGGATCTAATGCAATTACTGGTCAACTTTCAAGTGCCTCTGGAACTGTGAATACTTCATACAGTTCGTCTCTACTTGGTTCCACATTTAGTAGTGGATTAGCAAACCCAGAAATTAGAAATAATTCGGGTGAAGTAATTTACGTCGAAAACCGTCGTCTAATTACTCGTGCTCCGGACCAAATTGAAGATATCAAACTTGTTATTGAGTTCTGATCCTCGAAAACTTCGCTAAATACTTCAACGAGAATGCTAGTATTATTGGCGAGGTACAATGCCACAGAAGACCAACCTTAACGTAAATCCTTACTACGAGGACTTTGATGCGAAGAAGAACTTCTATAAGATTCTCTTTCGTCCAGGTTACTCCATTCAAGGCAGGGAATTAACCCAGTTACAGTCCACTCTCCAAAATCAAATTGAAAGCTTTGGAAGATATGCTTTCAAACAAGGGGAGATGGTTATCCCAGGTGAGGTTGGTCTCAATACAAAATTAGATTATGTAAAACTATCTTCAGTTTCCGAAGTAGCTGTTAGCGAAGGAAATGATATAGTTTATAAGAAGTATGATATTTCCCAACTGGTCGGCCAACAACTAGTTGGGTTAACTTCTGGTGTTGTAGGAACAATTTTAGCAACAAAGGAAGCAACAGAAAATTCTGCCGACACGATATTTGTAAACTACTTGACTAGTGGTAATTCAAATACAGAACCAACTTTTAGGCAGGGAGAAACTCTAGAAGTTATTGATGGTGTTAATACTCCGCTTTTAGTTGTTGGAACTGATGGTAGTGTTCTTCCAACAAGTATTAATGTTACAAATCCAGATACCGATGAAGTAACTTCAATTGAAAGCCCTGCTATGGGTTATGCTTCTGCTGTGAAAGTGGAAGAAGGAATTTATTTTTTAAACGGTTACTTTGTTCGTAATGATGCCGAATTATTAGTAATTGAAGAATACTACGACAAACCATCAGCAAAAGTTGGTTTTGTCATTAATGAACAAATTGTAACTCCCGAAGAAGATGATTCGTTGTATGATAATGCAATTGGTTCTTCAAATTATACTGCTCCAGGAGCACACAGACTAAAAATCACAATTTCTCTAAAAGAGTTTGATTTAAATGCTATTACAGATAAAAACTTCATTCAACTCCTAACCGTTTCAAGAGGAGTTATACAAAAGAAGGTATCCGTAACTAATTACAATCTTTTAGAAGAAACTCTTGCTAGAAGAACTTTCGACGAAAGTGGTGATTATGTTGTAGACAACTTTTCGATTGATATTCGAGAATATGCCCAGAAAGATGGCAATAGAGGAATATACTCTATTGATGAATTTGGGTTATACAACAATTTGACAACTGGCGAAGCATCACGAAAGATGATTGCTAGTATTGGTCCTGGAAAAGCATACATTAAAGGATATGAGATTGTCAACAAAGAAACAAAATACTTAGAAATCAATAAGGCAAGAGAAAGCCTAAGCAGCGATAATGTAACATTAAAAACAAAAGGTCTTCCGACTTTTAGTATCACTAATGTTTATGGTAGCGTACCTCTCAACAAAGAAGGTTCTGATTTAACTGCATATCCTGATGTATTTTTATATTCATCTTTTAATGATGGATCTATTGGATTAAACAATACCGAATTGCCATCGGATCATAGACAAACTCTCAACAGAAGAGGATTGATCTTTAATTCAAATGATGCGATTAAAACAATTACAATTCAGGTAAGTAGCACAACTACTCTGATCGGATCAATTACAGATGGAACATTTCAAAATCTAATTGGAACTCTATACTTTATCAAATCAAGAAGTGATGTTGGATCTCCTACTGCGGTTGGAAGAATCAATTCAATATCGTATGCCACAGTAAACAAACCACTAATTAATCCATCAGTATCGGTTCAATTTTTGGAGCTTACTGTAACTGGAGCAAAGGATGAATTAGAACTTCTTCTCCTCGAATATGATAATGGCGATTCTGAATTTAAAAGAAGATTATTCCTTTCAGAAGCAGACGCTCAAATAGATGATAATGAATTTGGATTTGTTGTAGATTATCGCCAAACAATTACTCCCGTTATTGGAAAGGTAAAGCCAAGTAATTTCTATCTACAAAAAAGAGGTCCAGGATTTAATTCAGATTCTGATATTATCTTATCAAAGGGTCGTCTTTCTAGGGGAGCAGCTGCTTATAATTCAATTTTTGGATTGTCTTATTTCGATCCTCAGTTTTTTACTAAGATAACTCTAGAATCGACTATAACAGGCACAGACGCATTTGACGAAGGCAAGTATATCTTTGGTCTTTCAAGTGGCGCATACGGCGTTGTAGAGGGCGCTCCAAATGGTGTTTATACCACAAGCAATCTTCTATTTGTAAAAACTCTATCCGGAAGATTTATCCCAGGTGAAACTATTAGAGATGAATCCGGGAACACTATTAAAATTGCCAAAGAGAATACTATCTCTCACTTTATTATTCAGAACAGAGGTTTAGGATATTCTACAGGATCTACAATTATTATTAATGGACTTGAGTTTGATTCTTCAAAAGTGCAGTTGTCTCTAACTGGCGATGGAAAAGTTTACAAGGCTATCATCAACGACAGAAATGCCCTTAATACAGAATATTCACAACCACCTGCAGTAAGTGTTAAAAATCCAGATGGTGCTACACCTCCAAATGCTGGAGCATCAGTTGTTCCTGTTTTATTCAGAGATGCTGTAGTTACATACACCCCGCAGAATGTGAAATCAATTGGTTGTAGATATGGTTCCGGAAATGCGAATTCGTTTAGTGCAGATATTCTAATTGATGACCAGGACTTTTCCGAAATTAAGTCTGTCACAGACTTCACATTCTTTGGATCACAAGGATATGATTTCATCGAATCGACAAGTTTTAGTGCTGACGCAAGTTCTCTTCTAGTACAAGGAGATATGGTGCAGTTCTCTGACGTAGACAATAATTTAGTCAGAGCAACAGTTCAATATGCCACAAAACCATCTGGTTCTTCAAAGACAAGAATTTATCTAGATACTGTCCTTCCAGGTGACATTAGTAACACAAGTATTGTACGCTTGAGACCAAAATTACAAAATCCAAATTCAGGAACTTTATTATTTCCAACTGGAAGTAAGCAGGTAGAAAAAATTTCTGCTGGTGGGGATGACACTAAGATTAAGTATTATTTCAGAAGAGATTTTGTTACTACAGCATCTGCTAGTGGCGGTACTGTTACATTTGCAGCACAACTTCCATTTGGAACTCAAAGATTTTCAGCATTTTTAGAAAATAATTTTGTAATTACTGTTTTGAATAAAGGAGATGCTCCAAATATTCAGAATGGAGACATCATTTATGTAAGTCCAGATGCTGTTGAAATTTCTTCTTCAACTGATACATCAAGTGGATTAACTTCTGGAAGTATCAGTCTTAATTTGCCATCAACATATTTTGGTACAATCCCTTCAAATGGCACATTTCCAAAATTAAAACTTACAGCAACTTTAGAAGTAAGCAACGCTAAACCAAGATTAAAAACTGCAGTAAGAAATAAAAGAGTTGTTGTTAATTCTTCTGGTGACAGAGTTCTTCCTTTTAGAGGAACTGACTATGATAACGAAGTTGTAGAAGTACTTTCATATTCTGATGCCTTTAGATTAAGATATGTCTACGAGGGAACTAGTACACAACCACCTGACGTTGATAGTGCTGGTAATTTGATCTCTGGTACTGATGTTACTTCAAGATTTACTTTTGATGATGGACAAAGAGATACCATTTATGATGTCTCAAGAATTGTTTTAAAACCTGGATTTGAACCAACTTCAGGACAATTATTAATTGCTTTTGATTATTTTGAGCATTCTCAAGGAGATTTTTGTACGATCGATAGTTATCTACATGAAGCTGGTGTTGGCGAAGATGAAATTCCATCATTCAATTCTTCAGTCCATGGGAATGTTGAGTTAAAGAACGTTCTTGACTTTAGACCAAAAGTAGATAACAACGCCATAATTGCTGGTTATCAGGATGTTTCTTCTCTAGAAATAACTACTGGGCAATTCTCTGGTCCTGGATCTGTTATTGCTGCAACACCTGCTCCAGATCAAAATATTGAATATACATTCTCATTCAGTCAGGTTCAATACTTAGATCGTATCGATGGTATATTCTTGAATAAGAGGGGAGAATTTTTCGTCAAAGAAGGAAATTCATCGCTTAACCCATCAAAACCAGATACCGTTGATGATGCTGTTTCCTTGTTCTATGTTTATATTCCAGCGTATACAAAGACGAGTAAAGATGTAAGAGTTACTCCAGTAGACAATCGTAGATATACGATGAGAGATATTGGTAAACTTGAAAAGCGTATTGAGCGTTTGGAGTACTATACAACTTTGAGTATTTTAGAGCAGCAAGCTCTCAATATGCAGATCAAAGATGAAATAGGATTAGATAGATTTAAGAGTGGTTTCTTTGTAGATAATTTCGAAAGTCATAAGGTTGGCAATCTTTCATCACTTGATTATAAATGTGCTGTTGATAGTCAGCAATCTGTTCTACGTCCGCAATCTAAAGAAGATTCTATCTTCCTCAAAGAAGTCAACACCAGACAAGATCAAAGATCTGTTGCAGGATATCAAAAATCTGGAAACATCATTACTCTTCCATATAGTAACTTAGAATTACTAGGAAATTCATTTGCTTCAAAAACAATCAATCCAAATCCATTCGTTGTTATTCAATATGTTGGAGATGTTGAAATTTCTCCAAATATCGACCACTGGTATGATCAAAGTATTGATCCAGTAGTAGTTGATACAAATACAAGTCTGTTTAATATTTTCTTGGCAAAAGAAGATTCAAAAGAAAGTTTCTCAAGTCTTCACAATTCATTTATTGTGAACTGGGTTGGAACTGCTCCATCATTTACTTCCATCAATTCTTTGGGCGAAGTAAATACTCAGCAAGCATCATCATCTGTTTCTATTGCTTCAACTGCTAGTTCTTCAAATATTAGTCCACAAAATAATGATATCGGAAAAGGAGTACAGACAAAATCAATTAGTGGAAAGTTGGTTTCAAATGCTCTTTCTTTCTTTGTCAGAAGTGTACCAGTAAAATATGTAATCAGAAGGTTAAAACCCAACACAACAGTAAGTGTATTTTTAGAAGGTAGAAATATAAATCGCTGGGTAAATCCTGATTTGAGATTTACTGGAATTGCTGGCAATTCTCTTTCTTCGTTTAATGGAAAAATTACTACTGATGAAAATGGAAATGCAAGTGGACTAATTTTAGTTCCAGCAGGTGTGCCACCAAGAGAGAATGCAACTTGGACAGGAGACGTTAACACAGTAGATTATGACACAATAGGCGAAGAAATTCGTTTGACTACTGGCGTACTTACATTCAGATTTACTTCAAGTCCAACAGATGTGTCAAAAGAAACAGTTGATACATATGCAGAAGTAAAGTATTACGCTACCGGTTTACTGCCAGAAAATCCAGCAAGTATCGTATCTACAAAACCAGCATACTTCAAGTCAAACGAAGGAGTTCAAATTGTAGATAGTAATACTGATAATCCACTAAGACCAAATCCATTAGCTCAGACTTTCAAAATTGAAAACTACGACGGTGGATTGTTTACCACAGGAGTTGATATTTTCTTCTCTAAGAAGAGTAGCAATATTCCAGTTAAAGTTTACTTTACTGATGTTGTTTCCGGAAAACCAGGAAAGAATGTAATTCCAGGAACTGAAAAAGTTTTAAACCCAAATACTTTACTCAAGTGCTACGCTAACGGAAATGTATCTGTAACAAAGGGAGAACTAGTCACAGGTTCCAGTTCTTCTGCAAGTGGTCCAATCTTAAAACTTATCGATAAGAACGGTGTTGAACTAACTGCTTCAACTTCTGGAAGATACTCTTTAACTAACGAGCAAGTATATACTCTTGTCCTAGGAAATCATAATGGCAAATCATTCAAGCAAAATGAGGATCTAATCATTCCATCTGTGACGTTAGCAAATGCTACAGATGGAACAGACCTAAAACTAACAATTGCTAAAGATAGCGGTAAACTCTCCGATATCAGGGTCAAAAATCCAGGGCAGAACTATAATAGTGCGATCTTAACAATTGAAAGTCCACAACTTCCCGGAGGTTCTGCAGCAACTGCTCGTATCGAAGTTTCTGGTGGTAAAGTTTATAATGCTGAAATTTCTCTATCTGGTTTTGGATATACAGAACCACCATCTGTTGTAGTAAAGGGTGTTGGAAATGGATCTGGTGGTTGTGAAATTGAAACGTTTATAGAGATTGATACTCCAGCAGTACTTATGGGTGTTGCTGTAGATACAGACGGAGTTACAAATTCAACTATCCCAACTCACTTTGGATTTGATTATCCAGTTTACTTACAAAATGATACTGAGTATGCTCTTATTCTCGAAACAGATTCTGTTGATTATGAAGTTTGGGCTTCTCGTTTAGGTGATATCGATATTTCAACCAGCACAGTAATCACCACACAACCATCTCTTGGATCAGTTTACAGATCTCAGAATGTTGATAACTGGACTGAAGATATTTTTGAAGACCTTAAGTTCAAACTTTATAGAGCAGAATTTAATATTACCAGACCAGCAGAATTACTTCTAACAAATAGAAATCTTGGATATGAATTGTTAAATTCAAACCCATTTGAGACTAATGCTAGTGCTAATACTAACGCATCATCAAAACTATTCAAAAATAATAATAGCATTATTAAAGTAAATCATAGAGATAATGGATTTGAAGCATTTGGTAAATCTTATGTGTTCTATAGAAGTGCTGAAGAAGTTGCTGGTATTACTTCTGATATTCTAAACAATACGCTATTCCAAGTAAGCAATTCCGGAATTGATAGTTATAATATTAGATCTATTTCAAAGGCATCGGGAAATGCTATTGGTGGGGGAACAAACGTCTATGCTACCTATAATAGAAAGTTTGAAACTTTATATCCGCAAATTCATTATCTAACTGTTACCGGAACTAAACTTGATACATTTGTTAAAACTACCAATATTATTCCAGTAGATTCTTCAACTACCAATTATGTTTCATATTCTCAAACAGACTACGAAAAAACATTCTTAAATGAACCACATTATTTTACAAACCAAAAGATAGTTGCTTCTCAGATTAATGAAACGTTAAACAACGTTGATCGATCACTAACATATAAAATGGTATTGTCTTCTACTAGATCATACTTATCTCCAGTAATCGATCTTTCTAGTGCTTCACTAAAAACTGTTTCGAATAGAGTTGAATTTGCTTCTGGCAAAGAAGATAGATTTGGAAGAAGAGATCAAATTATTGAATTTTATCCAGTCTACAGATTTGAAATCTCTGGAAATGGTGGAACTCAAATTCAATCTAATCAAACTATTACCGGCGAAACTACAAAAGCAACCGGAACAATTGCTAAAGTACAGGGTAATAATGTTTGGGTTAGAGTTAAAACTAGTCAATTCTTCCAAAGAGGAGAAGGAGTAACTTTAGGCAACCAATTATCTCTTGTCAATACTGTAATTGATTCAAATCCATCTCAAGTACTAGTATCAATTGCCGATGCCTCGACAATTATTGCTCGTAACCCATCTGTGATTTTACAGACTTATGACAATATTATTACTGGTAAAACAGTAGTGTGGAATAATAAGACGCAAGAATTAATCGTTCGTACTGATGTCCATCCAATTCTTGATGATTTCTTTGGTCGTATAATTGATAATCCAGCATTTAATAGAAATGCTGATACTAATGATCAAATCTCTGATATCTTTAGAGTTGGAGATTACATCAAGTATCCAAATCAGCCAAATGATCAAGCTTCATTCTTGGAAGTTAAGAGTATTACATATACCGATGGTATTGATTATGTCTCTGATAATACTTCTAAAAATAGTTCCGCTGTTGCTAAGTATGTAACAAAGGAGGTTTCTATTGGAAGTCCTGCCACTTCAATTGATGTTCGCTTGACAGCAAACGTTAAAGACGTTCAGAATATTCAAGTTCTTTATAGATACAAGAAAGCGTCAAGTCAGGAAAACTTTGAAGATATTGATTGGATTTACTTTAATGAAACTGGTTTACCAGATACATTAGAAATTCCAAATAGTGAAAATAGTATTTCTGGAATTGTCGAGAAGCAATCTTCGTATCAAGAGTTTAAGTATAGTGCTTCTAACTTACCAGAGTATTCTTCTTTTGCTATTAAAATTGTTATGAAGTCTGTCGATCCTGCCTATGTTCCAAAAATACAAGACATTCGCGCTGTTGCTTCTTTCTGATTTCCGCATATGGATTATATAAAAGTTGCTGGGCATGATGGTCTCGTGAGAGACGAGAACACAGGTGCCATCTTGAATTTGGATGATTCTTCTATCGAAGCAAGGCGTAAATCAAAACACCTCAGTTCCGCATTAGAAGACATAAATATGTTGAAGAATGAAGTTTCTGAGATCAAAACTTTACTTAGAGAGTTAATCAAAAATGCCAGCAATTCAAGTAGCTAGAACTGATACCTTTGAACAGCAA
>Ga0169931_10003255_pt1 | contig 25873 bp, 20 predicted proteins | sample Kivu_15m_20L_FD_129675 | JGI IMG/M metagenome (GOLD analysis project Ga0169931, IMG submission 129675) | Freshwater microbial communities from Lake Kivu, Western Province, Rwanda to study Microbial Dark Matter (Phase II) - Kivu_15m_20L... | ecosystem: Environmental > Aquatic > Freshwater > Lake...
CTGACCAAGTGGTGTTTGATTTGATAGATCTGAGCGATTTTCTTTTGGTGGGAGATAATACTTTGAGTGTAGAAACCCACAATGTTTCTACCAATTCCGGGGATTTGACCTCGCGTGTATTCATGCAGGTTGGCATTTTGAACAACAATAATTATTTTCTTCCTCCCCCCAATTGGTTCGTTCCTCCCATGGAATTTACCCAATCCAATTTACCCATTGTTGTAATCAATACTTACGGAGTGGAAATTCCAGACGAACCCAAGATTGATGCGGAAATGGGAATCATCAACAATGGTCCTGGCAATGTGAATCACATTCAAGATCCCTTCAATGAATTTTCTGGTTGGATTGCCATTGAAAGACGAGGCTCTTCTTCCAATTGGTTTCCGGCAAAATCTTATGGATTGGAAACCAGAGGCCCGGACAGTGTGAATTACAATACCTCTATTTTCAATTGGCCCATTGACAACGATTGGATTTTATATGCCCCCTACACCGACAAATCCATGATCAGAAATGTCCTTACCTACCACCTCGGCAATCAAATGGGGAGATGGGCCCCGCGAACGCAATTATGTGAAGTGTTACTCAACGGAGAATATTTGGGCGTATATGTGTTCATGGAGCGAATTAAGCAAAATCCAGGACGGGTAAATATCAATCCACTGTCCTACAGCGATACACTGGATAACGAGCTAACCGGAGGATACATCGTAAAGATTGATAAAACCACCGCAGGAGGTGTGATCGCATGGACCTCACCTTATTTAGGCGAAACACCGAGCACGTTGAACATTCAATACCAAATGCATGATCCGGAGATACAGGAGATGCATCCTGCACAGCTCGATTACATTCAAAATTACATCACCAATTGGGAACATGCACTCGCCGATTCCACTTTCATGGATCCGCAAGTGGGATACAGAAATTACATCGATGTGCCCTCTTTCATCGACTTTTTTTTAATGAATGAGTTATCCAAAAACGTGGATGGCTATCGCATTTCTTCATTTTTGTACAAAGAACGGTTTAGTGAAGGAGGTCGATTGGTGGCAGGTCCTCTTTGGGATTTTAATCTGGGCTGGGGCAATGCGGACTATTGTTTAGGCGGCGAAACTTATGGATGGGAAATCGATTTCAATCAATATTGTGGCGGCGGCTTTGACAATCCGTTTTGGTGGAAAAGAATGTTACAAGACAGCACCTATGCCAATGAAGTACGATGTCGTTGGTTAGAATTGAGAAGCACCGTATTGGATACCACCTATTTATTTCATTACATTGATAGTCTTTATTTAGTATTAGAAGAACCATCCATTCGACATTTTCAAAAATGGCCCATACTCGGCACATATGTTTGGCCCAATAATTTTATTGGAAATACTTTTGAGGAGGAAATTACATTTCTAAAATCATGGACATTGGCCCGATTGACTTGGATGGATGAGAACATGTTTGGTATCTGTGATTCCACTGTCAATGCGATTGAAGAATGGAATCACCATCCATTCACTGTGTTTCCCAATCCCAGTGATGGTTGCTTTTTGTTACAAACACCATGGTCTGGACGATCAAAGATTAATCTGTATTCCATATCAGGCCAATGCTTAGACACCCGTCATATTTCCCTTGAACGAAATGTTCGTTTATCTTACTCTGATATTCCTTCTGGACTTTACTTATTGAAAATTCAGCATCCAACCCTTGGAGATCAAACCCTTAAAATTCATATTCAATGAAAAAAGTATTCATCACTTGCATCGCCGCTTCAACGCTGCTTTTATTATCCTGTGAGAAAATGGCTGGACCCGGAGGTACTTCCATGATTACGGGCAACGTTACAGGTATCAATGTATCGAGCGGACAATTTGAATCCATTGAAATTACCACTACACCCGGTATTGAAATCGAACACGGCGACTATTTTATTCTCAATCAATTGAATGGAAATAATTACTACTTCTGGTTCAACAACCCCAATTGGGTGAGCGATGGTAATCCTAACTTGTTGGGAAGAACCGGAGTACAAATTGACTTTCAATACAACGACAGTAATCTTGCCATCGCTGAAAATCTGGAAGCCGCGCTGCAAACCCATTTGGGCGCTGCCTTTACCATTACTCGCAATGCCGATATCATTACCCTTACAGCCAAAGAAATGGGGAATATTCCTGATCCCGATGATGTGACCACTTCCTTTTTGTTAGACATTTCCAATCAGGGCGAAGTACATTTTATTGGACCCGAAACCGCCATGACCGATGTCCGTGTGTACATTCAATATGGCGAAAACACCATTTTTGATGACAGTGAAAAAACGGGTGCCAATGGTATCTTCTCTTTCCGCAACTTGCAAAAAGGAAAATACACCGTATACGTACTTTCCAAAGACAGCATTACGCAAGAATATACGATTCCCGTTGAAAAAGAGATTGAAATTACACAAGACGAAAGTGTTACCGATATTGGAAACTTCCTGGTTCAACATTGATGATGATTCGGCTACTTTTCTTTTGTCTTCTCTTCACCAACGCAACATTCGCTCAACAATGGATGAGTTGGAATGGGTGCAGCGTCGGTTATCAACCGATCAAGAAAATCAATATTCAATTAGGGGGACAGTATCGTTGGAATGGGTCAGAACAGCAATACAGTAAAACCTTGTTCAGTGCGCGGGTGGAATACAAGTTGAAACGCATGATCAAATGTCAAATTCGCTACCGCAGAGCTTGGATGCCGAATGATTATTTTTATCTCGATCAAGTGTCGCAAACCTATGGGCACCGCATCGCCGCGGGAGTAGAATGGGATATTTTGAAGACATTGAAAAAGAAAGAGGGAGGCAGAAGAATTGGGTTACAATTCACCAGCTTGTGGCAATTAGAACAATTCAAATTCAAAAGAGCGCAAGAATACTGGCGAAATAAAATTCAATTGAATTACAAGCTTTCAAATAAAAAATGGGAGACCTTCCTTTCCGTTGAAAACTTCTATCGGGTGAACCAAAGTTACTTGTACGTGAATGACGCCATTTCCTATCAAGGCTTATTGAATGAATGGAGATATGAATGGGGCGTGAAATACACTTTAAAGAAAAATCATTCCCTCTCCATCAGTGGACTATACCGAGATTTTCAAACTTCGCGCAAAGACCAAATGGTTGCGCAATTGAGTTATCACCTTGATCTTTAGCGGAGCATCCTTCCTCAATCGCGCAAAAAAGAAACCTCTGTTCCTTCCCCGTGATGGAGGCTGCATTCTTAATTTAACAAGTTTTCCTCAATTCATTAACACCGCTTTTCCGCCTCAATCGAAACTTGTAGTTTTACAAGGTTGAGTTCATCTCAGCCCTAAACAAATTTTACATGATTACTAGAATTATCGGTATCAATACCAGTACCTATGTCAACGCCGAAATGCGCTTGGATGATTGCGATTCATTGCAATTGGTAGGGCCTAATAACGTCGGAAAGTCCACTTTGATTTACACTTTGAACTTCCTCTTCATCGTGGACGGTTCAAAAATGTCTTTCTCAGGCCAGAGAAGAGGTGATAAGGAAACCATTCATCACTACTTCCCTACCCACAATCAAAGTTATATCATCTTTGAAATAAAGAAAAATGATGCGGAATATTGCATTTTGGTAAAACGCGACAGCGATGGTGAATTGGAATATTTCCGCTTGTCTTGTGACTATCACTCTGAATATTTCTTCACCAAAGAAGGCGCACATCAACGCATTAGAAAATGGGATGAAGTGCAAACCACTTTGGAAAAAGAAGGTGTGGAATTGTACTTGTACAAAAGCAAGACGGAGGTTTTCAATGCGGTGTACGCCAGAGGAAAAAGAAATGAGGCCGTTATTTGGTTGGAAGACAGTGTCCGTACCGATGGATTGTCCAATAACTTTTCGAAAGTGTATCGTTACTTGATCAATTCAAAATTGATCACCAATAAAACATTGAAGGAAAGTTTGATCATTGCGGATAACCGCGAAAATGAAGGACTTTCATTCTCTCAAAAAAACAAAAAGGACATCAATGATTTGCTTCGTATTAACGATGAAATCAAGACCATCAAGACCATCCAAAAGGATTTTGAAGAATTCAGAGAAGTGGTGAATCTATTCCGCGCCAAGAATAAAATTGTTGGTGACTTGGTGTATGCTTTTGATAAGCAGTATAACGGTGTCATTCAAGAGTTGGATTCAGGACGATTAGACAAAGAGAAAAACTTCCAATCTACTTTGGTACAGGTCAATGAAAAGTTGAAACCTCGTCAAGAAGAATTGAACAGAGAAATCGGAAAGAAGGAAATTGAAGAAGAGCTATTTGAAAAGGAGTTCATTGGACTTCAAACGCAATTAGATGAAATCAATGCTTTTGAAACCAAAAAATTCTTGGAAGAAGCATTGCATAATTTAGACGCGAAACGAAGAGAAACGGAGGTGCGCATCACCACCGTAGAAAACAAAAAGCTCGATACGAAACAACTGGAATTCAAACTGGGAAAATTGGATCAGGCCATTGCATTGTTGGAGAATCAAATCAAGAATTACGATGATCAATTGATTCAAAAAATTACCAGCAACGACGATACGCGCAAATTATTAAACGCCATCTTCAGTCCTGAATTTGCCACACTTCCCAGTAATTTAGTGAAGAAGAAAGTGAGCAAGGCCGGTGCAACAATGACCTTGTTTGATGGAGAGGTGAAGCTTCCCAAAGATTTGGCCACCAAGGATATTCCTTCTGTCAAAGCATTGAAGGAAGACCTCCTGGAAGTGCAGAATGAGAAGGTTGAATTGGAAAAACTTTGGGCCGTAGCGATGCACTTGGACAAGGCGCAGAAAGAGCTACAAAAAATCAATGACGATATCGAAGCCACAAAGGATAAGTTGCGCAAACTGAAAGAGAAGCCCGGAATCGAAAAGAAGATCTCTGAATTGGGCAAGCAATTGCGTGAAATCAAAGGCGAAAAAGAAAAGCTCGAAGATGAATTGCGTAAATTGAAAAAGGAAATCAATGAGAAAACCTTGGCCTTGGAAACATGGAGAGAGGATATACGCAAATCGGAAGAACGTTTGATTGAGTTGAAGCGCAGAAAGCAGGAGATTGAAATGTTGGGTATCATCCCTACTCCATTCGAAACTACCGAGTCATTGGATGATATTTATCAAAAGATCAAATTGGTGAGTCAAGATCGTGAGACACTGAAGGCTACCAAAGACCGTTCTTTCGACCAACTGCGATTCAAAACCAACTCCGCCATTGCCGATGAAAATGAGTTTATTCATTTCATTGCTGATGAAATCGCATGCATTCAGGACAAAGAGAAAAGCATCGACGGGCTATTGGCCTCCATCTCTACCCAATTTGCTAATCCGGCCTACAACCTGAGAAAGCGGTATGAAGAATTCAAAGCGTTTGTCTATAACAAATTCAATGACAGCTTAGCCAAAACCCGCATCTCCAACATTGAAAGTTTACGTATAGAATTGGTGGATAATAAACGCATATTGTTTGATTTAGAACGCATCAGCTCCATTGAAAATTTAACTTCACAATTGGCTTTTGAATTTGAGCAAGGCGAAGATTTAAAAATTCTGAACAGTTATTTGGACAATGGAAAAACCATCGACTTTGAAGATCTATTTGACATCGAATTGCATTTGAATATCAAAGGCACTTTGAAGCGCGTTGATTTGAAGGAACAAGTAGAGTCTGATGGAACGGACAGAATGATTCGTTTGGTGATTGTAATGGCCATTATCAATCGATTGGCCATCAGCAGTCCTCAAAACAAAATTGCCTTGTTCATAGATGAGATTGGAACCATTGACGAGCATAACCGCCCGCAATTGGTACAATTCTGTAAAGACCACAATTACCTCCCCATCTTTGCGGCTCCTCAGCCTTACGATGGATTCTCGAAATACTATTTCATCTTCCGCTCCAAAGGCAAGATCAATTTGAATGATCGTCAACATGCCGTTAGAAGAGAAGAATTAAACTTATTAAATTAATTCAGATGTACCCAGCCATTGATAACATTGAAATCCCATGCGAAATGGAATTGATCCAAGAGGTCAAATTAAAATTTCATTTAATCGATCATTTGGAAATACAAGAAAATGATTAAGGCAGAACCACGGACCATTCTCAGCTTCCTGCATACCTACTTTGACGTAGTGCGGGATTTATTTGAGTTTCAAGCCCATGATGGCTTGATATCCAGGGAGGCGTTTGATATGATCGTGAAAAAACACGGTCAACAAAACATCGTAGGAAAACTCAAAGAATATCGCATTGTCCGCAACATAGGCAGTGACTACGAAATGCGCGATGTGTATTTTAAAATGATGGAATTCTTGTTGTTTGAGTTCAAACCATTGCTTCCAGAAACCATTGAGAAATACAAAGGAGCGATCTCTGAGCTGTACATGAAGATTCGCTTAGGAGAAAATCATGATCGGGAAATCCTTCAGGAGCGCATCAAAAATATCTCTCATCAAATCAGAGAGTTTGTGGACTTGGTGGAAAGAAATGCTTTTCGCTTGTTGAGTGAGACCCGCGACTTAAAATCCAACATTGAGCGTGTCGAATACCGCGAGAAGGTGCACAAAGCTTCATTTTGGATTGAGTACTACATCCTTCCATTGAATAAAATTTTGGATGTCAACCACTCCGAGTCGGTTACCAGCAAATTGATTGAGGTGAGTGAATATGCCAATAGAAAACGGTTGGATTTTGGTGATGAAACCATTCGCACTGAGTTTGAAAAGCTGTATGGACAATTAATCCAGACCAACCAGGATTTATTACGTCAATCCAAAATATTGACCAATGAATTATTGCCTTTGTTGGAACGTATCAGAACGGAGAGTTTGATTCTCACCGGCTTCATCGAGTTCTTGCGCAATCCCTACAAAGTGGATTCTCCTCCTCTTCTCAAAGGATCGAGGACCATGGTATATGCCAAAGACATGTTGTTCAAAGTCAAAGAATTTTTTGAGCAATTTGAAACGCAAGAATCAGTCTATTACGAAGAAACCGATTTGCAATTTGACAAGTGGATCTTTGATCGTGAGCTATTTAGAAATCAATTGAATGCTGATTTACCCGTAAAAGACTTTTTCGGTTGGTGTTCCAAAATGCTGCTCAAGGATTTTCCTCATATTGAAACAGAGAAATTCTTTGCCATTACCGGCTTATTGTTTGACGAAGATTTGAATGTCGATTTCCCCAAGAAAGAAGAAAGAACAGTCATCGAAACGTTGAATTCACGCATCAGCGTACCCAAAATCAAAATAGAAAACGCTCCAAAAATTTAATCATGGTTTACCCAACACATCATAGACGAATCGTAGAAGACTTAATGGGCGGAAAGTTCATTTTAAGCAATGAAGACCATTACAACTCACTGAAGGAAAATGATAAATTCTACCAGGAATTTTTCAAGCTTTCCTTTGACTTGGACATGGTGATGAAACCCGAATTCTGCTATCTCATTTCCAAAGACACCCAGGAGAATTTTTCTCGTGATGTATGCATTTTTGTTGCCGTCCTTTGTTATGAATTAGACAAAGATGGTCAGAACTTTATGGAGATGATGGACTATCATGAATTCAATTATGAGGAAGTGGATCGTTTTTTTGAAAACAGCTCATTCATCGATCTTATCGAAAGCAATAAGGCCTTGAAAGATCAGGATGGAAGAAGAACTTTGATTAATGGTATGGCCAGAAGAAACATCGTCCACAAATCGTTTGAGGACCGCTTCATCTTCACCCAGGCACACCGCGTGTTCATAGATTTTGCGAAGGAATTGGCCATGCGTAAGATGGCGGTGAGTAAAGAGGGAGAGAGCGCCTAAACTGAGTTCGACACAATCTTCGCCGAATACAAACACAAAGGAATTCCGCCGCCGGGATGGACACTTCCTCCCACAAAGTAGAGTCCTTTGAGGCCTGATATAAAATTGTCATGCCTTCTAAATGCCGCAAAGGCATTATTGCTCGCCGTTCCATATAAAGAACCTGCATAAGATGAGGTACGCTCCTGGATCAATCGTGGAGTTAAAACATCTTCCACTTGGATGTATCGCTCTACCTCCGTTTTTAAAATAGAATTCAGCTTTTTCAAAATGGACTTTCTAGCTGCGGCAATCACTTCTGTTTCATCTCCCCCTTGGTACTTCGGCGCGTTGATCATCACAAACCAATTCTCTCCGCCTTTCGGCGCATCACCCTTCACTTTTTTAGAGGTGATATTGACATACACCGTTACATCCTCTGCTAATTTTCCTATTTGAAAAATGCCCTCAAACTCTTTTTGATAATCATTTGCAAAAAACAAATTGTGCACGTCCAACTCTGGAAATTCACGCGACATTCCCCAATAAAAAATGATCGCACTGGAGGAACGTTCTTGCTTCAATATCTTGACTGGCTTGGGAAATTTGGGCAAAAGTTGATGATAGGTGAAATAGGCATCCACATTGGACACCACCACCTCCGCTTCCAACACTGCCCCATTTACCTTGACACCCCTCACTTGATTTTCCAAATACACAATCTCCTCCACCTTGGTTTGCAAATGAATTTCAACTCCCTTTTTCCGCATCAAATTTTCCAAAGCCCTTGTGATTTGATGCATGCCTTCTTTGGGCAAATAGGCCCCAATGCCATGTTCCAAATGCGGAATCATGGACATCATCGCGGGGGTCTGATAAGGATCGCTGCCATTGTAGGTGGCATAACGATTCATCATTTGAATCGTCTTCGGATTTTTAAAATAACTTTTGTTGCGACCATCCAATGTCCCCAACACAGGCAGCCAAGGAATAGAGAGCATGGCCTTCCAAAACTTCGCGGTTCTCCAAGGTAATCTTTTGAGACTAGATTCCAAAAAAACAGGTCGCGTGGTGTTGTAAATCCAAGCCGATTGATCAAAATACCTATTTAATTTCTTCTGAGACTCACCCAATTGATTCGCCATCTCTTGGGCCCACTCTTTTGAATCTGCATTGGCTTTTAATACAACCCCATCTTCCCAAAAATAATGCGCCACTGGATCCAATCGAATCAAGGGAAATTGTGTTTCAAAGTCTTCATTGCACAATTCAAAAAGCTCTTTGACTAACTCCGGCAGGGTAAATAAACTAGGACCCAAATCGAACCGATACTCACCTAAGGTTTTTTGACTCAGTTTACCTCCGCAATGCGGTGCGGCCTCATACAGCGCCACTGAATATCCTTGGTGCGCCAATCGGATTGCCGTTGCCATGCCACCCACACCGGCTCCAATGACAACTGCCTTTCGCATGGTTAGAAACCGTTTACCCCGTTCACCGTAGTGTATTTCAACACCAAGTTTTTGTTGGGATAAATTCTTTTAAAGGCACTTTGTACCATCAATGTGGCTTCATGGAAACCACACAAAATCAATTTTAATTTTCCAGGATAAGTATTGATATCACCAATGGCGTATAATCCAGGGACATTGGTAGAATAATCAAAGGTATTTACCTCAATGGAATTCTTATCGATGTTCAGTCCCCACTCCGACAAAGGACCGAGCTTGGGAGACAAACCAAACAACGGCAACCAATGATCCGTTTCAATTTGCTGTGGCTCTTGTCCATCTACATTTACTGTGATGGAACCCAATCTTCCTTCACCAGCCACTCCCACCACCTCTGCATTGGTGATCAAACGCATGGTTCCCTTCTCACTCATGTCCATCACTTTTTGCACGCTGTCCAAATGACCTCTAAAGCTGGTTGAGCGATGAATCAAAGTAACATGCTCTGCCACTCCATTGGCCAAGAAAATCGACCAATCCAAGGCACTGTCTCCACCCCCGCTGATCACCACACGTTTGCCTCTGTAAAACTCTGGATCTCTGACAATGTATTCAATTCCTTTGTCTTCAAAATCCACAATGTTGGCAATAGGTGGTTTACGAGGCTCAAAGCAGCCCAAACCACCTGCAATGGCCACAATCGGTGCCTTGTGATGGGTACCTCGAGAGGTGGTAACAATGAAATGCCCCTCCTCTGTTTTTTCAAAGCGCTCAGCGCGTTCTCCCAAAGTAAACCCAGGTTTAAAAGGAGCCGCCTGATCCATCAAATGAGTGATCAAATCACCGGCCAACACTTCGGGGAAACCCGGAATATCGTAAATGGGTTTTTTGGGATATATCTCCGTAAGCTGTCCGCCAGCTTGTGGAAGAGCATCAATCAAATGACATCTTAATTTCAATAAACCGGCTTCAAAAACGGTGAACAAACCACAAGGACCCGCACCAATGATGATAATATCTGTTTCTATCATAATGTTCAATAATCGCTTTCAAATGTACCAAGTTCAGTACAACCTGAAAGTCGTCATTTCTAACATTTATCACATGATATTGTTCATTGCAAACAAAATCCAGTAACGACCCCGAATGACAAAAGAGTATCAGTGCTTAATCACCTTCACCTCTTTGCCGTTGTTCCAATGACTTTCTTTTACCAATTTTCCTTTGGCATCATAATCCATACAAACGCCATTTTCTTTTCCTTTGGTGTACATCTGCTCAGACTTCACTACACCAGTATCGTAGTAATATACCCACTTACCATCTTCCAAATCGTTTTTGTAATTTCCTTCCCATTGCAATTTTCCATTGGAGAAATAGACCTCTTCACGCATCATCTTTTGGGTATCCTTATCAAAATACATGATCACATAGGGATTATCATTTGGGTGCTTTCTCATCACTTCCTTAATCCATGATGGATCTTGAAAAGAGTACAAAGAAATAAGAGACAAAACAAATAGCAATCGAAGTATTTTCATCATCTGTTCATTTATTTTCTTCCATAAAGATAAGACAAAACAATGAGAAATAAAAAGGAGGAAATTTCTTCCCCCCCCTTATCCTAATGTTTTTAGAATTTCACGGAGTCCTTCTTTGCTTGTGGAGTATTGATGGGCTTGGTAGAATCCTTAGGCATCACTGGCTTTTTAATGACGGGTCTCTTGGTCTGCACCTCGAAGCCCAATTCCTTCATGGTGGCTTCATTCTGCGACTTCAACTCGATGAAAGCAGCGTTCTGCGGATCGGACTCTAATACTCTCTCAATAACACGGTCATTGAGCTGCACTCGCATTTGCAAATCCTGCTCCATCATACCTTGACGTGTTTGATCCAAGGATTTAAAATACTCAATCTCTTGATTATTCAACTCTACCAAACGCTGAGCAAGAGCGATTCCTTTTGCATTTTCTTTTGCATCATAATACAACTCCGCCAATCTCCACAAAATTTGAGGTTGTTCGAAAGGCGCTATTTGTTCAGGGATTACCGTTAAACATTTATCCAATGCCTGCACACCTCTTGCAATGTCTCCTTTTTCAATCAAATCTTGAGCAAGGTGAGAGAACTGCAATCTCAAATTGGTGGACATTCTGCGGTTATTCTCATCCATGTATATATTCGCTTTGTCCATGTTACCCCATTGGAATTTGGTCATCATGTTCTCATACATGATATCGGCATTCACTCCACCATCCACATAAGGATTCTTAGAACGCTTATGATAAATGGGTGTTAATCGGTAGGCCAGTCCTTCCAATTGGAAATAAGGCTCCAAGCCCATGTAGGCATCATTACCCGTAGTCACCGCAAAATAGACAGGGCGGTCCCAATCCATGTGATTCAACAAATCCAAAATCATCATTTGTGATTTAGTAAGGTATCTTCTTGGGCGATTGCGATCATCTGTCAATTGGAATTGAATCGTTTTCACCAAGCTATCACCGGGATTCATCATCCCTCTGAATTTTTCTAGTGAAGAAGAATCCACAGGCAACAAGAACTGATAATGGGGCAAATAATTGACGCTTCTTGTTCCGAAATCCAACATATCCGTCTTCTTATCACTCATGGCAAACTCCATGGCATCTCTCAAGAACATCGGTATTTTGATCTCATCTTTCTTATCGATATAAATGACATCACGTGTTCCTTGGCGGTACTTCTGCTCCGGCATTTTGAAAGGAACAGGAGCACTTTCATAGGCTCTGCGCTTCATTTGATCAATGTACCAATCCGTATTCAATAGGGACATATTCACAACCCTTACGTCCGTACGAATGCCCTCTACTTCTTGGGCATACCATAGTGGGAAGGTATCATTGTCCCCGTTGGTAAATACGATAGCGTTTTGCGCCAAGCTTTGCAGATAATTGATGGCCATGTCCAATCCCGTTCTGCGGTTGGAGCGATCATGATCATCCCAACCATCTTTGGCCATGAGATAAGGCACAGGCACCGTTATGGCAATCACAACAATAGCCCTTAGTTGAGTAGATAAATTCAGCATTTGACTTCCCCAACTGACCAATAGCCATACACCTCCAATCAGGGCCAAAGCGATGATCGTTAAGGAAGTGCCATGCTCTGCTCCGGCCATGGATTCTAGCAAATACATCACAACACCTGCCCCACCGGCATACATCATCACCTTGGACAACTGATTCAAGCGCATTTGCGTAGCCGCGTAATACAAGGCGTACACTCCCAATCCAATCCAAATGGCAAAGGCATAGAAAGAACCAGCGTAAGCATAGTCGCGCTCTCTGGGTTGGAAAGGGGTTTGGTTCAAATAAATCAAGATGGCAAATCCCGTGAGCACAAATAAAAGCGCCACTACGATAAAATCTTTGTAGTGCTTAATGAGCTGATACACCAAGCCAATCAGGCCTAATACAAAAGGCAAGAAATAATAATAATTACGGGCTTTGTTGTTCTTCTCCACTTCAGGTAATTTTTCCATGTTGCCCAAACGCGCCTCATCGATCAAACTAAATCCTGACATCCAGTTACCATCCATAAAATCTCCATGGCCCTGTGAATCATCTTGACGCCCCGCAAAATTCCACATGAAGTATCTCCAATACATCCAATTGATTTGGTACGACATCATGAATCGATAATCCTCAACCATGGTAGGCTTCATCTCATCATACAAACGGTCCAAAGAACGCAATTTCACATTCAATTCTTGTTTGGATTTTGATTGATTTAACTCGCCTTCCATTTGTCGGATGGTCTCTTCTTTTCTGCGCACCTTCTCCTCTCCAGCAGGTGTGTTCCAATCGTGATAATTGCTCCACTTTTTATATTCCGTAATGTGGTTGCCTTGTGAGCTGTGCATACGAGGCAAGAAGCCACTGAACTCCTTGCGATAATTGACTACGGAGCTTTTCTTCTCTCCGGTCTCAATATACTCTTGCACCATGCTCAAACTTTCATTAGGATGGGCCGCGATGTATTCCTCTGCTTGGTATTTTTCTCTGCAAGAAATCACCAACTTATCTTTTTTGTCACGAACGCTAAAAGAAGGAACCCACACTTCCGATCCATCTGAATACGGATTTAAAACATCTTCGGGTGTGTTAAAATACTGACCAAATAAAAGAGGACGATCGCCATACTGCTCACGATTCAAATAACTGATCAAAGCAAACATGTTCTCTGGATTGTTCTCATCCATCGGCGTATTGGCTTGTGAACGTACCAAGATCACCGCAAAAGTGGTGTAACCGATGATGGCCACCGTAACTCCTAAAATGAGGGTATGAACCGCCAACCAAGCCTTTTTGTGGGCGAAGCGCAAACCAAAGAATATAGCTGCGGCCACCAATAGTAAGTAAAACAATATTCCAGAATTAAAAGGCAAATGGAAACTGTTCACAAACAACTTCTCTAATCCAGCCGCCAATTTCACGAAATAAATAATAATGCCCGTCTGCATCAAGGCCAACAGCCCCAGAGAAATGAGCCCTGTGTAAATGAATCCTTTGATGGAAGTTTTTTCATACTTCTTGAAATAATAAACGAAACAAATAGCAGGAATGGCCAAGAGGTTCAATAAGTGGACACCGATGGAAAGCCCCATCAAATAAGCAATTAACACTACCCAACGCAATTGGTTGTCTTCTTTGGTAACCACACTTTCCCATTTCAAGATGGCCCAAAAGACCACTGCTGTGAACAAAGAGGACATGGCATACACCTCACCTTCAACGGCGCTGAACCAAAACGTATCGCTGAAGGTATAAGCCAAGCCGCCGATCAAACCGGAACCCAATACCGCCCATAATTTTCCTTGATCACCCTCAATATCATCTCCTGCCATTTTCTTAGCCAAGTGGGTGATGGACCAAAACAAGAACATGATGGTAGCGCCTGAGGACAATGCGGAAAGGAAATTCACCATGTACGGCACCTGAGCTGTATCTACAAAAGCAGAGAACAAACGGGCAATCATCATAAATAGTGGAGCTCCGGGCGGGTGACCCACTTCCAATTTGTAGGCGGAGGCGATGAACTCACCACAATCCCAGAAGGGCATGGTAGGTTCCAAAGTCATGGTGTAAACGATAGTGGCGGCGGCAAACATGGCCCAGCCCAAGATGATGTTCAGTTTGTTATACGACATAATAATAAAAAAAGTACGAGGGCGAAGATAAGGGAAAAGCCCTCTGGTTGGGGACTAAAATTTGTCAACCCAAAAGGCCCCCAACCATCACTCCTTCATGAACGAATGCACTGAGATTCCATCTTTGGAGTAAGCTTTCAAGAAATATACACCACCCGCCAGATCTCCTACAAAAATGGAGGTTTTTAAGGATGGGTTAAAAGAATCCTTTGCCATGAGCTTTCCACTAACATCGATGATTTCATACTGATAGAATGCCTGTAAGCTTTGACAATGAATGAAATCGCCAGCGGGATTGGGATACAAAAGCCAATTCTCATCAGAATGAGAACTCACATGACTAGGACAGGAAGTGGGGTCCAATAAAAAATCAAAATTGGCAATCGGATTCACCACATTCATCCAAACATTCTGATAGGCAATGGTATCCATGGATGCATCCACCTCCAAATAGGCTGCACCCCAAATCTGATCACTGGAAGACAACTGCAAAAAATAGCAGGTCAAGGGCAAAGCAGCACAGACCGAGTCAGCATACAGCGGATTAACATCGGTTATCCCATACACCCCTTGATCTATTAAATTGCCCAATGCGTCGGACACAGTCCATTGAATGGTATCCGGATCGAAAACTGGCGGCATGGTCAAATAAGTAGCCGTGGAACTCCAACGCAACCATTCACCATTGCAGGTATCCAAAGGCGGAGGTGGGGGTGCACAGTCTGTATTGAGTGCGAGCACTACGTCCATTCCATAACATCCAAACACATTGAAATAATTGCTTTGATAAATGATCATGGGATCCACCACATCTACTACAAAATTGGAATCGGCCAAAGGTGTTGGCGAACAAATATGCAGCAAATAACAATCATCCACTAGACACGGAGATAGCTCTACCACTGGGTTTATATCGGAAAAACCTGCCTGATTCTGTTCTATTAAATCACCATCCAATGTGCTCAAAGTATAACTGATACTGCTCGTACCTCCAAAGTCCGCAACGGAGGTCATCCCAATAAAAATAGGTTGGCAAATAGTACAACTTACCGTAACGCTATCATAAAAAGTAATAGGACAAGCCGCACAACCTCCCATGGTACAACCCTCATTGCCAGTGGGCATGTAAATAGCGATGATTTCATGCCAACCATTCCCAAAAGGCATATAAAATTCTGCCGTATTACTGGTGTAATTAATCCCATCGATTTGCCATTGAACAGAACCCGGGGCGTCTGTATCAAAATGCAGATAATAATCTTGACAAGAAAGAGTGTCCAAAATTAACTGGGTGGGACACAAACTCACTTCTGGACAATCCACATTGACTGTCGCATTTAACGGATAAACAGGACCACATCCCGGATTATTTACCTGCGCCGTTACCACATAAATACCATCATTGGTGTATGAATGAGACTGAGATGGGAGGGTATTGGATGGAAAAGTTCCATCTCCAAAATCCCAAGAAACCGAAGATGCAGGCAAATACGCAGGAACATAAAACCCATACGTATTACAGCTACTGGCTTGCACCTGAATATTGGTTGGGCACGGAATCGTCGCACAAAATGTAGCCACAATCACTCCATTCACCGCTTGATAATCGAAAAATTGCAATGGCCCTCCAAATGCTGAAATCTGGACCGAAAAATTATCTGCCAAAGGCATGCTCAAAGGATCCAAATACAAGGTCAGATTACACGCTCCAGAGGTGCAGAAGGTATCTGAAACGACATTCACAGCCTCTGTAAAATCCATCTGACCACTTTCCAATACTTGGTTGGCCAACAAGATGCTATAATTCACCGATGTTGGTCCACCCAACAAAACATCGGAATGCATGGTTAATTCATAATGGACACAACCTGACTGCGCATCGGCCTTTCTCCAACAAAACAAAACAATGACCAGTACCCATATATTTTTCATGTTCAATATTAATTCAATTTTCGGGATGATGCATCCATTTGCCAAATCCTTTGCTTCCATCGACCCCTTCAAAAATAACAAAATAAATTCCAGGACTCCAGTGATCCGCCTTTATTTTAAACGCATTATCCACCATGATCATCCACGGAAAACTTTGTACCACATTGCCTTGCCCATTGATGATTTTCCAGATTCCAATTTGCCCTTTTTGACTTTCCGGTAATTTGACCTCAAAGGAAGCGCCTCCCGGATTGGGAAAAGGAAACAAGGAAAAACGATCTCGTTCAATGGTGCAATCCACCTCCCATCCTTGCAATTGATGAGCTACCCATTCGCGCTGCTCTTGAAGCAGGGGGAATAACCCGGGGTAGTGAAACCGCAGCGCATACGGGGTACCTTGCACTTGAATTTGATTGAGGTGTTGCTCCGTCAAAGACTTTTCAAAATCATCGTATGAATTGATCTTATTCGGATCTAACTGATAAGCTTCTGCAATCAAGTTGTGCCAAAACACAACGCGTGGTGCCAGATTTTGGATGGTCAATTGTTTGTGAATCAATTCACACCCCATTTCCAAATAATCTTGCTTCCATTGCTCATTGCGGAAGATTGCGGCGATCAATGGACGCTCATCCATTTGCTTGGCAGGCACCCAATATCCATCCAACCAGGTGGTCCAACTCAAATTGCGCAAATCCTGAAAAGTCTCGTTCATGTCCCAAGGAATCCAACGGTATTGACCATCGGGATGCTCATAGAGATAAAAATTATTGCCCCCTGCCCAGTAATTGTCCCAACTTCTGATAAATTTTTCCACCGCCAAAATCTTCAAATAGTTCTCTACATCAAAACGCTTCTTGAACTCTGCATCAAAATCCAGTCGCTCTTGTTGATTGAGAAAGTGAATGAAGTCTATAACCTTGCTGTAATCATTGGTTTCTTCATTGGTGGTTAATTTCAAACCGGCATCAATGTATGGTGAAGGATCATTTCCCAAATCATTCAAGTAGAGGGCGGCGCCTTTGTCTGTTTTATACAAATTGCCATCATTGTTTTGACTGCCAAAGTGAATTTTCAAAAATGTTTTATCGACATTCTCCACCATCAGATAAACACCCATGTACTCTCCATTGACATACAACTGGGCATAGGCGGTTCGAGGTGCGGGGATTCCCAACTCCCGGAAAATACTGTAGGCCAATGCATCATGCATCAAAGAAGGATCATGGGTGAAATTCTGCAGATTGAATTTTTTAACTCCATTGTAAGATTGCTCAACAAAGGCATCCATTGCAATTTTGAGCGGCTTCTTTGGTTCATTCTCATTGATGTTACGGGAAGAATTACCGCGCTCTCTGAAGCCACAATTTACCACATAAGCTCCATCCAATCGCATGAGGCAAGGGCGATACACTTCTGGATAGGCTTCTGGATTTTCTTGATTGTTCAAAAAATCTTCCGACAAAACAGCTTGCCAATCCTCCAGCGGTGTGGTCAACTCAATCTGATGTGAAATTTGATCGTTGAAAACATTATTTCCTATTTGTGAAAAAGATAAACCATTCCACAAAAGCAATGGCCACCATATGATCCACCTCACTTGTACCATCGGCGATGTTGTGTATTCAAAACCTGATAATGACGATCCCAATCTTGTAATAGGAAATTCAAACCAATATTGATTGAAGCGCCTATTGCTGGATTTTGATTCAATACATTCCACTGCATACCCACTTTAGCAAAAGTCCTCAATCTTTTTGACCATTGCCAATCAAAACCAGCAAAGGGTTCCAAATAAAATTGATTGCCATTATTGAACTGCGGCTTCATCCAACCCATATCCGATCCTGCATAGAGACCCCGCTTAGCTTGATCATTTCCCAAAAGATATCGTTGAAATCCCCAACCCCACTTGCGAACAGAAAAAGGAATTCCCGCATTTTGTGAGAAGTGAAAATACCGAAGACTATTGCCATTCTTGGTCTTTCCTACTTTGATTTGAAAACCTATGCCATTGGCCTCCATCGACTCATGCCTGAACATAGAATAATACGGAACATGCCCACCTCCCAATTGATATCCAATGAACCAAGAACGCTGAGCCACATTGTCGATGCGTTGAATGTCCTTCCAATCAAAGATCTTCTTTTCGGCTCTACTGATTTTCAGTGCGATATGCACACTGTCTACTTTCACAATTTCACCACTCCACTCTGTTTTGTCTTTTAATACCACCTTCTCCAAAGGCATTTTGTTTTTGCATTGAGCAAAAAACATGGAGAATATTAGCAACGTAAGCGGATACTGAAAAACATATTCTTTTGATGAAAGCATCAATAAAAGAAAAAGAAAAAATACAACATCGCGTCACTTCTTCTCACGCTCTCAAAGTATCCCAACGTGCTCCTGGACGACTCCAAGGCCCTTCCATCTTCTATGTACCCAATGGTGCTTCTGGAAGAATTCATCACGCGGTTGTCTTCAAAATAACCAATGGTTGAGCGCGAGCTATTCATCACTCTTCCATTCTCATAATAGCCAATCGTGCTGCGAGAAGAATTCATAATTCTACCGTCTTCGATATAACCGATGGTACTTCTGGAAGAGTTCATGACTCTGCCATCTTCAATGTATCCAATGGTGCTTCGAGAAGCGCTCATCATTCTTTGTGCGGCGCCTTCCCAAGCAACCGAAAAGAATAAAAACAAAAAGAGTATATTTTTCATAAAATTTCTTTATCAAATATACTCTTTTTACTAGCTAAATAAAAACGAAAAAAGAGCAATTCTACTCGACTATCACCTCCTGCACCCACTCGTTGTAATAACCATTCTGGTCGGTCGCTCGGAAGGTCCAATCATACAGACCTGACCCAGGAAGTGTTACTTGAATGTTACCAGTGGACATATTGATCAAACCTGAGCCATCGATCATTTGGGCATCTACCAACACACCGGCTTCAGAATAAATAGCCCAATACAATGAAGTCAATCCGTCGGCATCGGTGATATCTCCTGCAAAAGTAACTTGAGGATTGGTGGATGGAACATGGACCAACTGATCGGTACTGGAGATGGTTGGATTCCAAACAAATACTCCTGTGGGCAAGCCTAAATTCTCCACATGTAAAGTGGTAAAAGCTTCCTCTGCTTCATTTCCTGCTGCATCAATGACCATGATTTCAATGTGCCAATGACCCTTGATATCGACAGGAATGGTTAAGCTCGTATTCACATTAGCAGCGGTACCGGAAACATCGATGATTTTAGAATACGACCAAACTCCAACATTCGGCTCATACACTTCTCCTGTTCCACCTCCGTGACCATGTCCATCATCTGCAGAGTGAATGTTCAACTTCACTTGCTTTAGATTTTCATTGTCTGACACATTGATGGTTACATCGATGACATCACCGGCGCTCACTTCATGTTCTACTTCGTCAATACCATTCACAATAATGGCCTCCACCATAGGCGCGCTTACATCTTGATCTGGTCTGCAACTGTTCATACTCGCAGCAACCAATAATAGGGCTGCACTGATTTTTGTAACTCTTTTCATTGTTTTGTTTTTTTAGATTTATTGAATTTTAATACAACATTGCACCTGGATCCATCGGCCCTGCTCGGGCAATTGAATCCAACGGTAATTACTCAAATTATTGAAATAGGTTTGGTTAAAGACATTGTTTACACTCAATATCCACTCCATCGCTATTTCAGACATTTCGCATTGCATACTTGCACCTGCATTGGCTACAAAATATCCAGGCGTTGTTTTCTCATTGCGTTCGGTTCGGTTTTGGGCAAAGGCCTTGCGCGCATGTACGAAGACTTTGCAAGTTCTTTCTTTCCATTCGCGCTCATACACCATATTGGATTTGATTTGCACTGGCGGAATGAAGGGCAATCCCAACTGGGTTTTTTGATTGTAGGTAAATACCCCTTCTACTGAAATGTCAGTGTGCAGTGGATCCCAAATGTGTTTCTCCAAAAAAAACTCCCCTCCCGTCATCAAAACAGGCGCTTGCAAATAGCGGTACAGCTGACCTCCATCCGGCAAATAGGAAAACTCCGCTTGTGGAGAAAGATAAATGTAGGAGGAATAATAATGGAAAAATGGAGCGCAATGCCAAGATTGATTTCCCTCTTGATGTCCCACCGTTAGGTCAGCTTGCCATCCCATTTCGGGACGCAGTTCAGGACTTCCCTCCTCATGTCGAAAAGACCCATGATGCACCCCATTGATAGTCAGTTCAGCCGCTTGCGGCATGCGAAAACTGCGCGCGACATTCCACTTGAATATTCGATTCGGTCGATCTGTTTGGGACCAACCCCACGCTCCTGAAATCGACTGAAAACGGCGATTGACAAGCGATCTACGAACCCATTGCTCCGAACTTTGCACACCATTTTGATAGGTAAACTGAGCGAAACCTGGCGTTTGAAAACCCGATTGATCCCAACGCACTCCTCCAGACCAAACTCCCGTTCTCGATGCGGAGGCCAATTCCAACCATGCGAACAGTCCTGTCTGCCATTGCGAGAAAGAAGGAATTAAAAACTCCACGCCCCCTCTTCGATTATTCTGATACTGTCCTTGACTACCCAACATGAAAACCCCTCTCTCCCATCGCCATTGCTTTTTAATGTTGGTTTGAAAGGTCAACAATTGCAATTGTAATGAAAGTGAATCCGCATCGGGTGGCGCAAATCCATCCTGATGAGGACGGGCCAACTCTGCGCGCTGATTGTACTGCACACCCGATTCCCACTGCCAAAATCCGTTATGCTGTTGACGGTGATAATGCGCCATCCACTTGTCATGGATCACCTCGGCACTCGGCAAACCGATATTGGATGCATTACCATCGCCCACCACCGCGCCCAATGTAGGCACTCCCATGATGCCGGGAAACAATCCACTTTGTAAATGATACTTGCGATAAATCAATCGAAAAGTATGTTGGCCCTTGATCATCGCCATCCAAGCGGTGACGTGCCTTTCATGCGTAGCTGTATTGTTCAGTATCCCGTCTTTCAAAGGTAAGGTTCTGTTCAAATAGGTGTACTGCTCCGTAGGCAAACGATAATCTTCACTTCTTGCCAAGGTGCCGCGAATACCCATTGCCCAATTCATCTGTCCTATTTTTCTTTTTGTCTTATAAGACAAACTGCTCCCTTCGCGTTGGTTGTTGGATGCATAAAACGACCGACATTCAAACTCATTTTTTTTGATGGGCCATAGGTGAGGTTGAATCACGATGGCTCCGCCCGCCGCATCGGATCCATATTGAAGAGATGCAGGACCTTTGATGATCTCGATGCGATCCAATTCATACTGATCCAACTCCCAACCATGATCATTGCCCCATTGTTGTCCCTCTTGCTTGATGCCATTGTCAATCAAGGCCACGCGCGCACCAGACATTCCTCTGATCACCGGTTTAGCAATGCCCACTCCCGTTTGAATGGCCATGATACCCGGAATGTATTGCAACGTGGTGGCAAAATTCTGCGACGCATTCAAACGCATATCCGACAGCAAAGGCTGAATGGTCATCACCGAGCGATTGGACTGCATCCGCTGAGACCAAGCATCCTCAATCACCAACTGCCTCATCTCAATGTTCGTGGACGTCATCAAAATAATGATGGAATCGGTGAGCGGAAAAAATACATCGCGGACCACAGCAGTGTAGCCCACTTTTTCAAAATGCAAATGAAATTCTCCCTTCCATTCTATGGGAAGTTTCGCATTACCATGCTCATCAGACATGGCCACCCTACCCCACTGATGCGCGCTTACGGCCACATCAGAGAGCGGCTGACCACCATCCGCCAGGCGAATTTGTATTTGTGATAAAACGGGCATGGCACCGCTCAATAGGCAGGCGCAACACCACAAGAATATTTTTTTCAATGTGGGAAATAAAAGGTGAAATGATAAACTCGAAAAAAGAGCAAACCATTACACCAAGGGAGGACCCCTACCGCTGTGACTTCCAAAAAACAGGTCTTGTCCGCCTTCTGAAAAAACCACCAAGAAATCACTGCACAGATCTGGCAACACCAAAAAGGTTTCCGAGCTCTCTGGATTCAAAAAGGCGGTGAGATTCCAATCGCACACCTCACAATCCTCCTCCTCCCCATCCTCATGCGTATGATGTTCCCATTGATGATCGGCCCATTGGTGATAGGTTTGAAATCCCAACATTACCGTGAGCATTCCTAAAAAATAGGACGCCATGAAACGGGCAATGGAATTCTTGAAAATCACGTTGCAAAGTTAAAGTGTTTTCTTTGAAATCCTTATCTTCGCCAAAATTTAATGATTATGCAATTTGATGTTATTGTATTAGGAAGCGGACCCGGCGGATATGTTACTGCCATTCGTGCAAGCCAATTGGGATTGAAGACAGCCATTGTAGAGCGCGAGGCTTTGGGTGGCATCTGCTTAAATTGGGGTTGTATTCCTACCAAAGCGTTGCTCAAGAGTGCTTCTGTATTTGAATATATCCAACATGCCAAAGATTACGGAATTGAAGTAGCCGCTCCAAAAGCGGATTTCAACGCTGTGGTAAAACGCAGTCGCGGGGTTGCTGAAGGAATGAGCAAAGGGGTTCAATTTTTAATGAAGAAAAACAAAATTGAAGTCATCTTGGGCAATGGAAAGGTGATGCCCGGCAAAAAAGTGGCCGTCACCGCGGCGGATGGCACCACCTCTGAAATATCAGCGAATCATATCATCATCGCTACTGGCGGTCGCTCTCGTGAGTTGCCTAATTTGAAACAAGATGGAAAGAAAATCATCGGTTACCGTGAGGCCATGACCTTACCCGAACAGCCCAAAAGCATGGTGATCGTGGGCTCTGGTGCAATCGGTGTAGAGTTTGCTTATTTCTACAATGCCATGGGAACTAAGGTAACCATTGTTGAATACATGCCGAACATCGTGCCTGTTGAAGATGAAGATATTTCCAAGGCATTGACCAAAACTTTTAAATCCAATGGAATTGATATTCTCAACAATGCGGAAGTAACCGGAGTGGACACCGCTGGCAAGGGATGTAAAGTGAAAGTAAAAACCGCCGATGGTGAGCAAATCATCGAAGCGGATGTGGTACTTTCTGCAGTGGGTGTAGTGGCGAATATTGAGAACATTGGTTTAGAACAAGTAGGCATTGTCACGGATAAAGGAAAAATTGTGGTGGACAAATATTACCAAACCAACCTACCTGGCTACTATGCCATCGGCGATTGCGTTCCTGGTCAAGCGTTGGCGCACGTGGCCAGTGCGGAAGGAATTATCTGTGTTGAGAAAATTGCAGGTCACCACCCCACCGCATTGGATTACAACAATATTCCCGGATGTACCTATTGCAGCCCAGAAATTGCGAGCGTTGGATATACCGAGAAAGCAGCCAAGGCAGCGGGTTATGAATTGAAAATTGGTAAGTTCCCCTTCAGCGCTTCTGGAAAAGCCAGTGCGGCGGGACACAAAGATGGATTTGTCAAATTGATTTTTGATGCCAAATATGGTGAGTTATTGGGAGCGCATTTGATTGGCGCTAACGTAACAGAAATGATTGCAGAGTGCGTGGCTTTGAGAAAATTAGAAACCACTGGAGAGGAGTTAATCAAAACCGTTCATCCTCACCCCACCATGAGCGAAGCCATCATGGAAGCTGCAGCGGCTGCCTATGGCGAAGTAATTCATTTATAATAAATGACAACAGAAAGATCCTTGATATTACATGCGCAACAGGTCAATCAGACCTTGTTGCGCATGGCTCAAGAAATCTACGAACAACATTTCGATTGTAAAGAAATTATTTTGGTGGGCATCAAAGGAAATGGAGAAAAAGTAGCCCAGGCGATTTTCGAGAATTTAAAAAAGATTGCTCCCCTTCAATGCGCCATCTCTACCATTCATCTGGATAAGAAAAATCCTACGTCTCCTCCAAGCTGGGAGCCGATAATCACTCTTAAGAAAAAGAATGTTGTTTTGATTGATGATGTGATCCACTCTGGAAAAACGCTGATTCACGCATCCCACTTCATTTGTCAGCAAGACCCTACCCGACTCTCCATGGTTACCTTGGTCAATAGAGAGCATCGTATGTTCCCTGTAGGACCTAATGTGGTGGGCATAACTTTATCTACCAATTTAAAAGAACACGTTGCAGTAGAATACAACGAAGATGGCTTTCAAGTGTTTCTTGAAAACCGCAAGAAATGACCACTTTTTTTCAACGAATATTTCTTTTCCTTCAATCGTCAAAAGGTCAACCCTATCTGATTTATTTTCTCTTTCTAAGTCTTACCGCTGGCACCTCGTTCGCACTGTTCAGCGATTACATTTACAAAGAAGCCGCAAATCCCGATTTGGATACCTATTTGGGGCTTTCCCATTTTGATTTTGATCAGAGTCCAATTAGAAGATACCGCATCATTGTTCCCTTCCTAGCGGCTGGTCTGCATGCCATTCTACATCCCATTTTAAATTTGATTCAACCGCAGCATTTTCCAGGTCCAGATTTCTCGATGGGATTTTGCTTTTTAATCGTCAACAATTTGATCATGGCCGGCGCTTTTTCGATGATCTATGCATTGGGAAAAAGAATAGGTTTACAAGATCGATGGGCCATGGTGAGTGTACTTTTCATTGTCACTTGTCGCTGGACCTTGTATGTATGCGGGCTTCCGCTGGTGGACAGTTTGTACTTTTTTGTGCTCACTGCCACGTTGTATGCTATTACAACCCGCAACATCCGATGGACTTATGCGGTGATGCTGTTGGGACCATGGGCCAAGGAAAGTTTTGTTTTTATTGCGCCATTGATTTTTTTCTTTGGGCCAGTTCCAAAACTCAAGCAAATTCCCATTTGGATACTTTCTGGGATGCTCATTTTTGCTTTTCGTTATGGGTATGATCACTGGGCGCAACTGCCCGTAGAAGAATCGTTTCAGCGAGACGTAGCACATTTAGGATTCATCAGCGATAGTTTAACGCGATTGTTTTCTTTCCATGGGGTGTATGAAATGGCATCGATTGTCGGATTGGGCGGAGTGAGTTTTTTGTTGTTGCTCCATCCTAAAATCCGGCAGGAATGGAAATCGGGGATACAGCCCTTTCAGTGGATCTATTTGCTCATCATTTTGTGGCACGCTTTGCTCAGCACCGACCTCGCCCGGATGCTCTACCTCATGATGCCTGTCTTGGCCCTTTGGATGGGCCAGTTGGTGCAATTGGCATATTCCTTCAGAGAGAAATAAGGTTTCAGCGCAATCTTGAGATTAGGGTACAAAGATTGCTACGCATTCTGTGAACAAGGCGACAAGGAGAAAAAGGGACAACGAAACAGCTCCCCTCCTTGCATAGCAAACACGGTGGTCATTTCAATATGCATTGCCTTTTCTCCGCGTGCTTTGCGCA
>Ga0169931_10003256_pt1 | contig 25861 bp, 26 predicted proteins | sample Kivu_15m_20L_FD_129675 | JGI IMG/M metagenome (GOLD analysis project Ga0169931, IMG submission 129675) | Freshwater microbial communities from Lake Kivu, Western Province, Rwanda to study Microbial Dark Matter (Phase II) - Kivu_15m_20L... | ecosystem: Environmental > Aquatic > Freshwater > Lake...
CTCACCCTAAATCCCTCTCCCTGGGAGAGGGACTTTGAAGTCTTTTCCGGCTCCCCTCGCCCTTTGGGAGAGGGGCTGGGGGTGAGGGCCAGAACTACGGTTCTCAACGTGGACTTGGTTTAAGGGCCGGCATGAGAACATCTTCGACCATGGAGCTAATCACGGAGCCGAAGGCACCGCCGATGATGACAGCTACGGCTAGATCGACCACGCTGCCCTTGAGCGCAAAAGCTCTAAAGTCATCCCAAAAGCCGAGGGCTCTAGCTCGAGCTCGGCGACCGCCCGTTCCATTGGCCATCGGTCTATCTCCTGATCAACGCTACGCACAGCTACACAGCAGTAAGCTGTTAGGCATTCAAACAGCACTAGTATAAACACTACAAAAGCCTTACAACAAGGGCTTTGCAGAAGTCAATATGCAATTTAGATGCTCAACAGCTTACACAGATTCAAAAAAATCTATGCCCATGGCGATCATCACTAAGAGTCTGTTAGGGCTAAAAACGGTCATAACCAGCAGCCAGGGCTGATTTAACCCAGGCTGTCATCGTTAACTCTCGGCCCTAGGGCTTAAGATGCCGTTAACCCGACCTCTGGCGGCAAGGCGGTACTATGGCATCGATCTATCTTGAGCAAGCCTGACCCATGCTAGAACCCACCCAGGTGATTGAACTGTTTCTAACCTCCCCCCACATCCAAACCGTCAAAGCTGGGGAAACGATTTTTGAAGTGGGTATGCCTGGGGATGTGATGTACGGTGTCATTGAAGGAGAGGTAGACCTGCGAGTCAATGGTCATGTCTTTGAAACCATTGGCCATGGTGACGTATTTGGGGAAGGGGCGCTGGTACAGATGCCGCCGCTGCGGGCCTCTACGGCGGTGGCCAAGACCGACTGCAAGCTGGCTATAGTAGACAAGTCCCACTTTCTCTTCCTGGTGCAGGAGACGCCGCTGTTTGCCCTGGAGGTGATTCGCAGCCTGTCCCATCGGCTGCGGGCGGCTAAGGCAGAGGCTTAGGGCTGGGTTCGAGGGGGCGATCGCTTCACCTCATCTTGCTGCATCCGGTTGTATGTTTAGCCACCCTTTGTGTTGTGGTTGCCGTCCTATCCTAAACTGCACCTCAGAACGTTAGTGAATCCGGTTAGACCGAGGAGTGACAGGATGGATGCAGCCGCCCTCTGGCAACGCTATAAAGACTGGTTCTACTACCACGAAGGTCTGGGCTTTTACCTAGACGTCAGCCGCATGGGCTTTGACGATACCTTTGTCGCCGCCATGGAGCCTCGCTTTGGCAAGGCATTTGCGGATATGGCCGCCCTTGAAGCTGGGGCGATCGCCAACCCCGACGAAAATCGCATGGTAGGCCACTATTGGCTGCGCGATGCCGATCTAGCCCCTACCCCGGAACTCAAGCAAGATATTCTCGAGACCCTGGTCAGGATCGAACAATTTGCCAGCCAGGTGCGCACCGGTGGCCTTTGTCCGCCTGGGCAAGCGCGCTTTACCGACGTGCTCTCCATCGGCATTGGCGGCTCGGCCCTAGGCCCCCAGTTTGTGGCCCAGGCCCTAGGGCCAGACTTTCCGCCCCTGGAAATACACTTTATCGACAATACCGATCCCGAAGGCATTGATCGCATCCTGGCCCGTCTGCACGATCGCCTGGCCACAACCCTGGTGATTGTCACCTCCAAATCGGGGGGCACCGCCGAAACCCGCAACGGCATGGTCGAAGTGCGCACCCGCTTCGAGCAGCGGGGGCTAAACTTCCCCAAACAGGCGGTGGCCATCACCGGCCGGGGCAGCAAGCTCGAAAACCAGGCTCTCAGCGAAGACTGGCTGTCCACCTTTCCCATGCGCGACTGGGTGGGGGGTCGCACCTCCGAGCTGTCCGCCGTCGGGCTGCTGCCCGCCGCCCTGCAAAACATCAGCATTCGCTCGATTTTGGGCGGAGCCAAAGAGATGGATGCCGCCACCCGCGTCCCCGACCTGCGGCGCAACCCCGCCGCCCTGATTGCCCTAGCCTGGTACTACGCTGGCAATGGTAAGGGCGAAAAAGACATGGTGGTGCTGCCCTACAAAGACAGCCTGCTGCTGTTTAGCCGCTACCTGCAACAGCTGGTCATGGAGTCGCTGGGCAAGGAAAAAGACCTGGACGGCAACCTGGTCTACCAGGGCATTGCGGTCTATGGCAACAAGGGCTCTACCGATCAGCATGCCTACGTGCAGCAGCTGCGAGACGGCGTGCCCAGCTTCTTTGTCACCTTTATTGAGGTGCTCAAGGACCGGGTCGGCGGTTCGGTGGAACTCGAGCCCGGCACCACCAGCGGCGATTACCTGTTTGGCTTTTTGCAGGGCACTCGCAAGGCCCTCTACGAAAACCAGCGCCAGTCCATCACCCTTACCATTCCAGAGGTTAACGCCCATACTGTCGGAGCCATGATTGCCCTCTACGAGCGGGCGGTGGGCTTCTACGCCTCCCTGGTGAATATCAACGCCTACCATCAGCCGGGGGTCGAGGCGGGCAAGCAGGCCGCCGCTGGGGTGCTCGATCTACAGCAGGTGGTGGTCAACGCCTTGGCCGCCAGCGCCCAGCCCCTCACCCTGGTAGAGCTGGCGAATCTGGCCGGTGCCCCCGACCAGGTGGAGACAATCTATGCGATCGCGCGGCATCTCCACGCCAACCAGCGCAGCCTGGTCATCCAAGGCAATCCTGGTCATCCTGAGGCGATCAGGATTGCCGCGTTGCCCTAGTGCAGCTTTTAGGGTCTTGTAGATTGCATAACGCTAAGGCGAGGCTAACGCCAACGCGAAGCAATGCACCGCAGAGAGGCCAAGACAAGATTAGTCACACCCTAAATTTCACCATTGACAGAGCACTAGGGCCATCGAGATGGCTTTATCATATCCAGCCTACCTAATGCGAGATCTCCTGTTCCTGGGTAGTTTTGCACTACTTGGGGCTTCACTCGTGGAACCACTGGAGACGGTAACGCCCTCAGCAGCAGACTATCAGCCCCTTACCCACGTCGCCGCGCCCTGCCCCTGCCAACGGTAGATTTAGGACTATCCCAGGAAAGACTAGCCATGACCCCAGCCCTCGATCGCTTTTGGCCACTGGTTTAGGGAGCCATGGCGCTCAACCCGGAGCCATTTCACCTGATTGAAACCCTGCCCCAGGGAACTCAGATAGCCATTGTGGTGGTGCTGCTGGCGGGTCTATCCCAGGCGGCCGGCCAGGGCATTGTGTTGTTTGTCAATCGAGTCACGCCGCTGCGATTCGGGCTAAGTTTGGTCGTGGCTGCCCTTCTATTTGCCGTCAGCACCGTCTTCTGGGTGTTGAGTGTTTGGGGAGCCAGCCACGTCCTCTATGGCGTGGATACTGCTTTTATGACGGTCTTTCGCGTCATGGGGCTGGCCTATGCGCCCCTACTGTGGAGTTTTCTCACGGCCGTACCCTACCTGGGGGTACCGATTTCCGTGGTGCTATCGATCTGGAGCTTGCTCTCCTTTGTGCGCGGCTTTGACTTGGTCACCGATTTAGATCGATGGCAGGTGGTGTGGTGTGCCCTCCTGGGCTGGATGGTGTTTCAGATCATGCAGCGCACCATCGGCCGCCCGGCAGAGGCCTTGGGGCAGTGGATTGCGGACTCCGTTGCTGGCACCACCCTAGTGACCAACATTCAGGGTTTACCGCCCTCCGGTAGCCGAGACTTGGCACTATCTCCCTGTAATGGGGGCGGTTGGTACATCTATGGGGCGAAAAACCAGGGGGGACAATTTGTCGTTCAGGCCCTTGCCCCCCGCCAGCTCTTTAGTCTCCTGCCCGATCGCGAGCTGGTGGGCAAAAAGCCCGCCACCGAGTACCTGAAAAAAGGATCCTGGGCCCTAGCCGGGGTGAAAGGCACCATCAGTTCGGTGTTGCTGCGCCCCCGTGCCCCCATGCCGGACTTCAGAACGGATCTCCAGGTCGGCAATCGCCTCCTCCTCAACCATCTCTACGGCGGCGTTGGGGGCAAAATGCGCGAACCTGCCGCCCAGGGGCCGGTGTACTTCGGGCATTTTGCCTATGGCCTGGCGGAGGTGGTGCTGGAGCCGTTAACCGACGAATTGCGGTTGGAGATCCAGTATTTCCAGGTTTATGCCCACAATGGCGATGGCCTGATCGCCTGTAGACACCACTGGTCAAACTACATGGGTGATCGGCAGTATGGCTGGCTGGGCCTGCGCCCGGTGCGAGACATTGTGATCAAGCTGGATGCCTTCACCGGCACCTAGGATCTGGATGGCGAGCTGCGATCGCCCCTGGATGGATTGATCAGTTGCAAATCATGATGGCCCGCTATCGGATTGGAGACGGCACTGGCAGCACCTTCGTCGGCCCCAATAACTGCGCCCAAGACTCGAACCAGGCCCTATACGCGGCCCTCCAGCGCGGCTCTCGAGCCAGAGAATGGACCCAGGTTAATCCCGACGCGGCCCCCCAAATCAAGCCGCTGATGCGGCTAGGCGATCACTGAAACGAGATTTGCTCCCCTGGGGTACCGCTAGGGCAGACTGGAAGGGACATGAAACGGTGCTGGGCAGCAGTTTGGAAGATGATTCCCTCAAGCAACTGTGGATGGGGTTGGTCAGCTGGCGGACGGTGCTGCCTCGGGTAGCCAGTGATGCGGTTGTGCAGTCGTTTTTGCAGCAGGGGGCCACGGTCCTCGTGCTTCGCACCAGTCAGGTGGGCGGCTCCAACCCAGATATCGATTCGATCGCGCCCCTGTCGCTGTAGCCCCTGTCCCCGCAAGCAAGGACAGGATCCGGTGAGCAGTCCTGCATTTCGCCAATCAGTCTGGTAACAGACAGCACTGTCGTGAGGAAAACAGGTAGATATCCACACCCAGACGACCCACCGAATTCGATCAAAGTTGACTAAAATTTAATAAGCAAAAATCGTTTACCCAGATGCGGCGACCCAGCCAGCCCTGAGGTTTAATTCAGACAGCTGGGGCGATCGCCCGCCTGGGGGCACCTAAATCTATCTTGTCTTAGAGGAGAGGGCTTTGAGTAATACCAGCAATTTTCGTGAAGCTATTCAAAAGGCTAAGGGGCAAACCCTAGTCGGCCCCAACGTCATTCAAAATGCGCTGCCCTTCGTCGGCGGCGGCCTGATTCTAACCGCCGTGGGCTCCTTCGGTGGCCTGGGCCTGATGGCCAGCAGCCCGGCCCTGTTTATGCCCATATTTTGGGTGGCGCTGATTGCCCAAATAGCGCTTTTCTTTGTGGCCAGCAATGTCGCCGCCAAGGGCAACAATGGCACTGCGCTGCCCCTGCTTGCCACCTATAGCCTGCTCACGGGCTACACCCTCAGCGGCCTACTGGCCTTGGCCCTGGGCACCGCTGGCGTCGGCATCACCGGCATCGGGGCCTCCGCCCTAGCCTGCGGCGTAGTCTTCATCGCCGCGCGTCAAATTGGCTCTAACCTCTCCGAGGAAGACGGCCTCGCCCTGACCCGCACCATCGGCATCGGCGTTGCCGCCGTGCTGCTGGCGGTGGTGGGACAGTTTATCTTTGCCCTCTTTGGCGGCCCCATTCCTCAGTTCCTCGACATCGCCATCTCTGCCTTTGGCGTGCTGGTGTTCTGTGGCGCTTCGGTGGTGGATTTCTTTATCCTGCCCCGCACCTACAAAGACGATCAGTACCTCTCGGCGGCCCTGTCGATGTACCTGACCTACATCAACCTGTTTGTGTTCATTCTGCGCCTGCTGATCGCCATCAACCGCGATTAGGCAACGCACTGGGGTGAACCCCAATAGTTCATCAGGCCTTGAAACCTGACGGTTTCAAGGCCTTATTTTTTGCCGTCCGCCCCACCGCCCAACGTTCACCCTGGAAAGGCCACGCGGCATTCCCAGCGGGGAGTTGCTAGCATTGCTCTACAGGGCACACAACACCGACAAAGCGGGAGCTAGCCTGGCCATGCAAAGCATCTCAATCAAAGACGAATACGCTGAACTCTTTAGCACCCTGGGAGACCTGCAGGCCACCATCGACATGGCCCTACAGCGGTATGCCCTTGAGACAATCACCCAAAAAATCAATGAGCTCAGGCATCAAGACGAAGGCTATTCGGTTAAGTACGGCATGGGCTACGCCGACTTCTCGACTAAAACATCTACAGATATCAAGTTTGTCAACCACGTCGAGCACTCCATCGAGAAAACTTGGGAGATCGATCTAGCCAATTGGGAGTTTTGCCATCGGGGGATCGAAGATTGGATGCAGAAATTACAGACTATTTTGCTGGCATAATTCAGCTGGCTGAAGCCACCTTTGATACCGTTCAAACGACCATAGATTCTACACCGAAGCGATCTATGCTCCGTTTAGATGCGACCTACGGCCGCTACCGAGTACTGGTGACCGAGCTGTTTGGCGATCGCATGCGCAAATATCGCTACTACCTTCTGCAAGGTAGCTACGTTGAAGCCGGGTTTGACAATAGCCCCGATCCCCGTGCCCTCCGGCTCAAGTATGGGGTGATTGGCCAAGCCCATGCCGGTGAGCACATCCCCCACCTCCACCGGGTCGACAAAACTGAACTGACCTTAACCGATGAGATGGTCTTCGAGACCTTCGTTTACTGGTTAAAAGAAACCTATCCAATGCCTGGCTAAGCGGCGGTGATGTGTCCCGAGATCAGCGGTTCTTGCTCTGACTGGCTGGCGCTGCCGGAGCCCGTACTCGTTCCTGGTCGGTTCCCGCAAGCCGCGCCAATCGCCATTGCTGCCAGTCGCCCGGTCTGCGCCGCTCCGTTCATGTACCCGTAGTATTCATCGCTAAACGGCTCCCCGGCAAAGGCCAGGTTGCCTACCCCCACCCGCTGGGGCACGGCCCCAGCCTCAGGTTCTCGATACAAAAGGTCTTTGAACTTGACATATTGTCCCGGTCTAAAGGTGCTGTAGGCCCCGCCAAAATCTGGGTCTTGGGCCCAGGCCGTGCGGGCATAGCGATCGGCCGCCGCCGTCGCTAGATCCGTCAGGTAAGGGCTGGTCCGCTCGACCAGCTCACGGCCCCGCGCTGCCACATTGCCCTGGGCCTGGTTCAGCTCATCGCCTCCCAAAAAGAAGGTCAGTACCCCCTGGGGTTGCTCTGGCTGCCGCTGGGTATCATCCCACAGGCCGCTATAGCCCAGGTCACTCCAGGCTCCGCCGGTAAAGCCCTTCGGTTGCAGCCAGGGGCGATCGGTAAACCCTGCAAACAGCTTTTCATTGCGCCCTGGGCCACATTCTGCGATGAATTGCCTCAGGAGGGCAGGCAGCGGCACCCGCAGATCCACCCGCCGCAGGGCCGGGAAGGGCATGGCCAGCACCACGTAGTCGGCCTCAACCAGGCCCTGATCGAAGCCCAGTTGGAAGCCTTCACCCTGGGCCTGGAGGCTACGCAGACGCCAGCCCGTTTTGACCGGTGTCTGTAACCGCGCCGCCAGAGCCTCGGGGATGCGCCTGCTGCCGCCCTGAACGAGAAACAGTTCGTCGGCACTCAGGGGTTCGACGTGATGCTCGCGCACCCTGGGCAGGTTATAGATCAGCTGTAGGGCCGACGATTCATGGGCCTCGACGCCGCACTCGGTGCGAATGGTGGCTTCCAGGAGCGATCGCACATACCGCTGGGAAATCTTGTCCTGGTGCAAATCCAAATAGTCCGCCACCGATAGCGCATCAAACTGGGGCGCGTAGTGGTCAAAGTCGTCGTCTAGTAAGACGCGATCGCGCCCTATTTGCGCGGCCAGCGGTGCCAGCGCCGCCTCCAATTCCGCCTCGGTCAGGGTGCGGCCCTCGAAATAAAAGGCTACCTCCGGAAAGGGCAGGGTCTGGGTCAGGGTGCGGCGATCAAATAGGTCTAGGCCCAGATCCGCTACCAGGGCCAGCAGGTCGTCGTGGTCTGAGTTGATAAACGCCGCCCCCAGATCGTTCACGAGGCCCGGCACAATCAACCCATCCCTCGACTGGATCCGCCCGCCCACATAGGGTTTCGCTTCGTAGACCGTGGCCGACAGGCCCAATTTTTGGAGCGTATAGGCGGCGTTGAGCCCGGCCATACCGCCGCCCACGATCGCAATCCGAGGGTGGGGCGAGCGGGTAGCTAGGCCCCCAGGCGGGAGGTCGCCGAGGGCCAGGCCCCCCGCCGCCAAGGCTGAGCACCGCAGCAAACTCCGCCGCGACAGGGGGATATTTCCGTGAAGACTCTGGCCCTGGGCCAGGGTTGTTTCAGCTTCAATTGGAGACGTTGCCGATTGAGATTGTTCAGACCAGGCAGCCTTCGCAACGGCTCGCCGCAAAAGCTGACCTAAGGTTGTATGTGCCATAACAGTGCCATGGGTCTATCGCCTAGTCGCCGCTGGAAAGAGAGGGCTACCGGGCCACAAGCCAGATCATTGAGTGCATAAACCACAAACTTAATTGTAGTTCTGTCCCTAGACCCTCGGCCAGGCCTCATCTAATCGATTAAAAACATCGTTTCGCGTCCCATCCTTTCTATACTGGTACGTTGGTGCCCGTTAGCTCTCAGCCGCCAAGGAGTCCCATGTCTGTCATCCGCGCCCTGCATCAACAGTTGGTCAACAAAGAACGCTCTGCGGTGGAGATCACCCAGTCCTACCTTGACCAAATTGCAGCCCTGGAGCCTACAATTCGCAGCTACCTGACCGTGACGGGTGATCAGGCCCTGGCCCAGGCGGCCCAGGTCGATGCCAGCATTGCCGCCGGAGACGATCTGGGGATGCTGAGCGGTATTCCCATTGCGCTCAAGGACAACCTTTGCACCCGTGGGGTTCGCACCACCTGCGGATCGAAAATCCTAGAAAATTTTGTGCCCCCCTACGAGTCGACCGTGACCGAGCGGTTGCAGAGAGCGGGTGCGATCGCCCTGGGCAAAACCAACCTCGACGAGTTTGCCATGGGCAGCTCCACCGAAAACTCGGCCTACCAGGTCACCGGCAATCCCTGGGATATTGAGCGGGTGCCGGGCGGCTCCTCCGGGGGCTCCGCCGCTGCCGTTGCAGCGGGGGAATGTGCGGTCGCCCTGGGCTCAGACACTGGGGGTTCCATCCGCCAGCCCGCATCCTTCTGTGGAGTTGTGGGGTTAAAACCCACCTACGGCTTGGTATCGCGGTTTGGTCTGGTAGCCTACGCCTCGTCCCTCGACCAAATTGGCCCCATGACCTGCACCGTAGAAGATGCCGCGCTGCTGCTCCAGGGCATTGCGGGGCACGACCCCAAGGACTCCACCAGCCTAAATGTGGCGGTGCCCGACTATACCCGGTATCTGAAACCCGATCTCAAGGGCCGTAAAGTCGGCATCATCACCGAAACCTTTGCCGCCGAAGGCATTGACCCCGCCGTTAGAACCACCACCGAGAAGGCCATCCAGCAGTTAAAGGAGCTTGGCGCTGAGGTGCAGGAAATCTCCTGTCCCCGATTCGCCTACGGGCTGCCCACCTACTACATCATTGCCCCCTCAGAGGCCTCGTCAAACCTGGCCCGCTACGACGGCGTTAAGTACGGCACTCGCCACAACAACGACAGCCTGATGTCGATGTACACCAAAACCCGGGCTGAGGGCTTTGGTGCCGAGGTCAAGCGCCGGATTATGATTGGCACCTACGCCCTGTCGGCGGGCTACTACGATGCCTACTACCTCAAGGCTCAAAAAGTTCGTACTCTAATCAAGCAAGACTTTGAAGCCGCCTTTAGCCAGGTCGATGTGCTGGTGTGTCCCACGGCCCCGACGACAGCCTTTAAGGCCGGTGAAAAAGTCGATGATCCCCTTAGCATGTATCTCTCTGATCTGATGACGATTCCGGTCAACCTGGCCGGTCTGCCGGGGCTCAGTCTGCCCTGTGGTTTCGACGACCTGGGCTTGCCCATTGGGTTACAACTGATTGGCAATGCCCTGCGGGAAGACCTACTGTTTGAGGTGGGCTACGCCTATGAGCAGGCTACGGAGTGGCACCAGCAGGTACCGAAGGTGGGCTGAATGGATGGGTAGAGGGGGCGAACCCTTCACATCAACCTTTAGGTTCTGAAAAATCGTCACAAGGGTTATAGCTAAAGCGACCCCATCCCCCATAATAAACATCAAAAGCAAGCCGTTAGGGCCTTGCTGTCCTTGTGGCATCGGGCTGCATCCCCGGATTGATCTGCCCACAGATCTGAGGATCGGGCTCACCTCCTTGTCCTTTAGGGACACTCAAGCAAATAAGGTACCAATTGCCGATTTTCCCAGTGGTGCATTGCTGAGCGTTGGCGGAGCCTCGCCTCAGCGTTATGCACCCTACGGCGATCAACACACCCGGTACTTTATTTAGAGGCACGTCCCTTATCTATCTGCTCTTTACGTATCACTCCCCTATGCCCACCCTCAATCTAGTCTTTGGTGCTCTGGGCATTGCCGGTTTGATCTATCTCTCGTTGTGTGGGTGGCTGTGGCTGACCCAGCGACAGATCATGTTTTTGCCGAGTCCAGTCCTAGAGACTACTCCCGAGACCTTTGGGCTAGCCTACACCGATGTATGGATTCCAGTGAATTCAAAGGCTGGGGGGTATTTGCATGGGTGGTGGTTACCGGCCAGTCACGGCAGTGGGTTGACCTTTTTGTACCTGCACGGCAACGCGGGCAATGTCGCCAGCAACCTAGGCAAGGCGATGCAGCTGCGATCGCTGGGGGCATCGGTGCTGATCGTGGACTATCGCGGCTTCGGCCAGAGTTCGGGCCCCTTCCCGAGTGAACAGCGGCTGTACGAAGATGCCCTGGCGGCCACGAGGTTTTTGCAGATTGAGAAGGGCATGATGCCTCACCACCTGGTGATCTACGGCCATTCTCTGGGGGGGGCGATCGCCATTGAACTGGCCCGTCACCTTCCCCAGTTGGCGGGCCTCGTGGTGGAAGGGTCGTTTACCTCCATGGCGGATATGGCGACCCTGTCGCAGTACAACCGCTGGTTTCCGGTTTGCCAACTGCTGACCCAGCGGTTTGACTCCATCACCAAGGTCAAGCGCCTGGAGACCCCAACCCTATACCTCCATGGTCTAGCCGATGCCTCGGTACCGGCCGCCATGGGCCAGGCCCTCTACCACGCCACCAGCGGGCCTAAAGCAATCTGGCTAGTGCCCAATGCCGACCACAACGATCTCACCGATTGGGCTGGAGACAACTTTAAGCGGCAGTTGCAGACGTTTCTCCAAGACTATGTCCTGGCCCAGCGCTAACGACCGGACTAGACTCTATCATCTGGGGCCTGGCCGGGAGATCAGCCGGGGATCTGCAAAGCTGGTGTGAATCCCTTGGGCAGCAGCCTTTATGGCCGCTCCGAATTTGCTAGAGTGAGCACGCGATCGCCCCACACCAGGACGATCGGTTTCCGGTATTCAAGGTGCTGCCGGGCTGGGAGTAGCCTAGCCCTGGATCAGCCCCAAGGCTCCTGACCTTGACAACTCGATTACCCCTATAGAAACTTTTATGGCCCGTCTCTCTACCGAACTTAATCACTATTTTTTTGAAGAGGTCAGCACCCCTCAGGTCACCCTGAAAGAAATTCTCACCCTGGCCGGAGAACGCACCTTTGGCTTCCTGTTTGTGGTGTTGGCTCTGCCCTCTGCCTTACCGCTGCCCGCCCCGGGGTACTCAACCCCCTTCGGGATTGTGCTGTTCTTGCTGGCGGTTCAGCTGATTGCCGGGCGCACTCGTCCTTGGATGCCTGAGAGCTGGAACCACAAGCAGTTTGACTTGACATCGGTGCAAAAAATTGTGAAGGCAGGTATTCCCTGGCTACGGAGACTAGAGACCGTTTCTCGACCCCGCCTGACGCCGGTATGCACCAGTCTACCAGGGCGGGCTGTACTGGGTACGGCGATCGCGCTGATGGCGATTTCGATGATGATCCCCATTCCGGGCACCAACACCTTGCCGGCCATGGGCATTTTTGTCACTGGGTTTGGTCTTTTGGATGACGATGGGGCGATTAGCCTGGGCGGACTTGTGCTCTGCGCCATGGGCGGCATTCTCACTACGCTGATTTTGACCTTTGGCTACGAAGCCGTTAAGGCCGGGTTTGGGTTCATCCGCGACGCTGCCTTTTAGCTCACACCCAGGGTCAGGCTCCAGCCTAGGAGGGTGCCCGTGGCACCCGGTACGCTGTCTACGGCCCGCAGCCGCCAAGTCCCCTGGGCGGGCTGGCCCAGCAGCCGCATCAACACCGGGGTCGTTTGCAGGGTGTAGGTGTAGCGCAGCTGCGTTTGGCGACCCAGGGTACGCCCTTGGATCAGCGCCATCACCCCATTGGGGGCCACCAAGGTCAGGCTCAGGTCGCCCAAAAAACCATGGTCAACCCTGACCTCCACCTGCACATCGGTCACGGTGCCGGTGGCCGTAGACCCGCCCCCCAGGGCGATGGTCAGGGCACTGTCGACCCCACTGGGTTGACGGTCGGGGATCGCCACCGGAGTCGAGGTCTGCTGCTGGACCACCCGGCCCATCTGCCGCCCGGCAAAGGCTCGCCGCTGGGCCTCTCGCACCGCCGCCGCCGCGTTCACCTTGCCGTAGCCAAACCACTGGGAGTGGCCGTTGGCCTCGTAGGTGCCGTACTTGAGACCGAGCTGGGGATCGGGGTTGCGATCGACAATTTTGTCAGCGGTGGACTGGAGAATTTCGCGCACCTGGCGGGCGGTGAGATTGGGGTTCACCGATAGCATCAGCCCCGCTACCCCGGCCACCACCGGGCAAGCGCTGGAGGTGCCGCCAAAGACGTTGGTGTAGTCGCTGCTGTCGTAGCCGGCCCCCTGGGTGCGATCGCTGGTGACCATGCCCAGCCCTGGCAGGTACTGGTTCAGCGGAGGCCCCGTAGGCACGCTGCCCACCTGGGGCAGGGCCATGTTGGGGGGTGCGTTGTTGCTGGGGGCGGCCACGGCAATGTGCTCTCCCCAGTTGCTGTAGGCCGCCTTGGTGCCCAGGCTGGTGGAGGCCGACACCGCGATCACATCGGGGTGAATGGCAAACCCGCACAGCCATTTCGTCGGCCCGCTGAGGGCATTTTGGGGCCACTGGGTTTCATTGATGGTGCCGCTGAGGGGACGATTGGCATTGCCCGCCGAAAATACAATCACGCAGCCTTTGCCGTTGCGCCCGGTGGTGGCGGCTCGGGTGAGGGCATTGGTCTGCCGCAGGGTGAGGGGAAAGTAGTTCGACGCGGGCGACCAGCTACAGACGATCACAGCGGCCCCCCGGCGCACGGCTTCGTCAAACAGCTGTTCGATCGCGCCATCGTCAATAAAACCCGTGGTGCGAATGGGTAAAAATGCACAGCCCGGGGCGACCCCGACAATGCCGATGGTGTTTTCTTCGCCGATCGCTAGGCCCGCTACGGCCGTGCCATGGTTTTCGTCGTCTTTGAGGGGTAAGGGCACCGCATCTTTGTCCTTTAGATCGAGCGGGGCCACCAGCTTGCCCACCCCCTGCAGGTCAGGATGGTTGAGATCAAAGCCGTCGTCGCTGACGGCAATGACCACCGATCGCGAGCCCCGGGTAATATCCCAGGCAGCCTCCGCTGAGATGTGCGACCCGGCCACCAGGTTGGCCCCCTCCCCGTGGGACAGATGCCACTGCTGGGGATAGCGATCGTCCGTGGGGCGGTACAACCCGCCGGTTTCGATCACCAGATTGGGCTCTGCGGTCAGCACCCCGTCGAGGGCAATCAGCCGATTGGCCAGCTTCAAGGGGTTTTCGGTGGCGGCTGGCGTGGCCCGCACCACAAAGGTGTTGGGAATACCGGCCAGGGGCTTGGCGATCGCCAAGCCCAAATTAGCCAGGGTCGACTCAATAGTTTGGGCCGCAACCGTGGGGGCAAACTGTACCGCCAGCTCCTCCGTCAGGTAGACCCAGGTCTGGGGACTGTCCACCAGTCGATAGACATGGCTGGCAAAGAGTACTGCGGGGTCTTGGCGGGCCGCTGTCAGGGACGTTTCTAGGGTCGTTTCGGGCACCTGCCACTCCACCAGTTGGCCGCCCGCTACGGCCCGCACGGCGATCGGGTTTAGGCGCTGACGCAGGGCCTCCAAAGCCGTGGGGGCAACTAAACGGGTGGTAAACCGGTCGGACATCTTGTCGAGGAGCAGTTCTTCGCCGCCGCGCTGCAAAATTTCTCCCCGCCAGGCACTGCGGGGGCCGCCACCATTGGGCAGTTGAGAATCGGGAAAAGCAGCCGTCATGGGTTTGGGCAACAGCGGGAACTTGAGCGGGAACTTTTTGGCCCCACGGCAGTCTTTGACAGGGCTATGGTGAATTTATCCCCTCGAGGCGATCGCCCCTGCAAAGCTGCTTGCTATTTGCTCGCAACTTGCATAATGGGTGTTACGCCATATTGAGATGATAAGATACCCCAGTGTTTTTCAGTGCCATTGTCCCTACACCCCCTTTTCTTCATGGTCGTTTCCCCTCGTTTTCTGCGTCACTCCCTGGGCGGTTTTGCAGCCGCTACGCTGTCTGTAGCCCTGGTTGGGGGGGTGGCTGGGGCGGCCTTGGCCCAGGCTAGCGGTGCCGACCCAGCCCGGCCCCTAAACCAAGCCACGAATTCCCTCAGCATTGCCTACGGCAAACAGCTCATGGCAGAGGCCAGTGCGGCCATTGCCGACCAAAACTTTCCCCTGGCCGAAGAAAAGCTGAAGCTGGCTCGAGAGAGTTTTAACCAGCTTTCCACCTACTACCAAGAGCTGGCCCAAATGTTTGTGGGCGTTGACACCCTGCTCAACCGCAGCAACCGAGAAAAAGCGCTAGAAACGGCCCAGCTGCGCGATCAGGCCTCCTATCAACTGGCCCTGGTCTACCGGGCCCAGAATCAGCCCGACGATGCTGTACCGCTGCTGATGGAAATTTTGCGCAGTCAGCAACCGACCCGCGATCTGGGCCAGCGCGCCTACCAGCAGTTGTTTGAGCTAGGCTTTGTCGATGAACCCTACGCTGGGCAAACCGCCACCTTCCCCGAGGATCCCATTGAGGAGGAGGTAATTGTTGTCCCTGAAGAGGTGCCCGGCGAGGTGATCGTCCCTGAGGCACCCATCGCCCCTGAGGCACCCACCACCCCGTCTGAAACCCTTCCTCCCATGTGATATATGAGAGGCCTCTAGTGCCCTTGGTACACCATAGTCAGATTCAATGCCCTGCCCCTGGCTAATTGCTGGTTAGCCCTGGCAATATAGGGGTAGGGACGTTGATTGCCCCAGTGACTCAGCCCACCCAGCTATCCATCCCACCAGGAGCCCGTGCCATGATTACCCCCGACCAGGTCAGCGCCATGATTAAAACTGGCCTTCCCGACGCCAGTGTTGAGGTGCAAGATTTGACCGGCGGCGGCGACCACTACCAGGTGGTGGTGGTGTCGTCGGAGTTTAAGGGCCGTAGCCTGGTGCAGCAGCACCAGTTAGTGTACGGTGCGGTGCGGGAGGCCATGTCCTCCGAGGCGATTCATGCGCTAGCCTTAAAGACATACACCCCAGAAGACTGGGCTACCCACAGCGCCTAGCCTAGTTCTTGCGTTAACGTTTTGCCCGAACTCTTTACCCCATTCTGCGGAGGCACTAGCCCATGGATTCATCAGCCCAGGCAAAAATTGATCAACTCGTTAAGAGCAACACCATCATGGTGTTCATGAAGGGCAATAAGCTGATGCCCCAGTGTGGCTTCTCCAACAACGTGGTGCAAATCCTAAGCGTTTTGGGGGTGCCCTTCGAGACCGTGGATGTGCTGGCCGACCCAGAGATTCGCCAGGGCATCAAAGAATACTCCAACTGGCCCACCATTCCCCAGGTGTACGTCAATGGGGAGTTCGTCGGTGGTTCCGATATTCTCGTTGAGCTCTACCAAAACGGCAAGCTCCAGGAAATGGTTGAGATTGCCCTGGCCTCCTAGAGTTTAGAGGTTAGGGGTTAGGGAAGAGCCTTGACCCCTAACGTCCGTTCTCCGTTAGGCCGTGTAGGTCGTGCCTAGGCCGAGCGATCGCAGCCCCTTCCGATAGGCGATCGACGTTTTATCGGCCCCAATGTGTGACTCGGCGGCCATGTCTAAGGGCAGGTCTTCGGGGTACTGGGCTTCTACCACCTCTTTGTCTTCGGCAAACACCTGGTAGTTAAACTCGTACACCGGCTCCAGGGGCATATCTTTGTCGAAGTTACGGCAAATGGGCACAAATATCCGCGTTTTGCGGGCCGAGACGGGGCTGGCCGCGTTGAGAATGCACAGTCGCCCCTCCCCCGGAAAGTGCACCGTTAGCCGCGCCGTGAATGGCAAGAACACCTCAAACACCCGCAGCCACTGAAAGTCTGCTGGGGCGCGATCTTGCAGGGCCTTAGGAAAATTGCTCACGTTGCTCAGATACTCCGCCCGCAGGCCCTGTTCGGTGGGGACGACGTCGTAGCGCGGCACCACGGGGTTGTTGATATCGCCAAAGGTGTCGGTGTGCACCCAGGCAAAGTGGGCCACGTCTAGAAAGCCTTCCACCTGCCGTCCGGCGGCGGCTTCGGTATCCACCGCCTCGGGCAAGATCTGCTGATAGTCGGGGTCATCCCATTCGTGGAGGTCGGGCAGGGGGGACTGGTCACTGCCGCCCAGACAGGTCCACACCAGGCCGTAGGCTTCCTTGGCCGGGTAGGTTTTGAGGCATAGTTTTTTGGGGATGCTGGCCTCTGGGTTAGCGGGTATCTTGGCGCACTGGCCATCGGCGGTGTAGTGGAAGCCGTGGTACTTGCACACCAGGTAGTCACCGGCCACCCAACCCATACTGAGGGGAATACCCCGATGCAGACAAATGTCGTTGGCCACCGAAATCCCCGCGCTGGTGCGCCAGATAACGAGGCGCTGGTCCAGCAGGGTGGCGGTCACGGGCTGGTCGGTCAACTCGTGGCTAAAGGCAATGGGGTACCAGAACGGGTAAAGCGCATCCCAGTCTGATTCGCTGAAGGTGCATCCCCTGGGGTAGGTCTGTTGGTGAGCCATGGTCATATCTAAAGAACATTCCGCCAGAGATAGCAGACCCTAGCCACCATCGTCTGATGTCGACACTACCGCCCAGAACGCTATCGTCTGGTAAGGCCACTACCGCCCAGACCGCAAACCGCCTAGGCCTGGGCAAGGTAAAGGGGTAAGGTAAAGGCCAGACCCCACGCTTTTGGTCATGACTAACTCTTCCATGTCGATCGCCTTTCAGCAGCGCCTCGATCGCTCAGCGATCACCCCACCGATGGTGAGGCTGTGGCTGCTGGCCGCCAGCCTGATTGCCCTAGATGGCTTTGACTTGTTCATTCTGGGGGTGGCCCTGCCCTTTTTGCGGCAAGATCTGGGCCTGGGGCCAGCGGCGTTGGGAATGGTGGCCGCGGCGGCCCTGGTGGGTTCGCTGCTGGGGGCCCTAACCCTGGGCCCGCTCACCGATCGGGTGGGGCGTCAGCCGATGCTGGTGGCGGATGTCCTGCTCTTTGTGGTGGCGTCGGCAGGGACGGCCCTGGCCTGGAACCTATCTTCCCTAGTGATTTTTCGTCTGTTGGTGGGGGTGGCGATTGGGGCTGATTACCCGATTAGCGTGGCCTACATTGTGGAAAATGTTCCGGCCCGCGATCGCGATCGCCTGGTGATTGGGGCCTTTGCCTTCCAGGCGGTGGGGGCACTGCTGGGGGCCTTGGTTGGCATTCTGGTGATGACAGGATTCAGCACGGTCTACCCTGGCGATGACCAGCTCGCCATTCACTACGCCTGGCGCTGGATGCTAGGCGTGGGGGTGGTGCTGGCGGTGGGAGTAGCCCTGGTGCGCCTGGGGGCTGCCTTCGAGAGCCCCGCCTACCTGCTGGCCAGGGGGGAGTATACAGCGGCTTCTGAGGCGGCGACCAGGCTGTTGGGTGAGCCGGTTACCCTGGCCCCGGATGCGATCGCCTGGGAGGCCGATCCCCCGCTCTCCTACGGCGATTTGTTTGGCTCAACCTACCGCCGCCAGACCATTTTGGCTTCGGTGCCCTGGTTCTTGCAGGATATTGCCACCTATGGCATCGGCATGTTTACCCCGGTGATCCTAGGAGCCCTTGCCTTTGCCGGGGAGCCGGGGGTACTGGGCCAAACCCTGGCCTCGGCAAAAGGCACAGCCCTGGTGGATGTTTTTTTGATGCTGGGGTTTGGGCTGGCGATCGCGCTGGTCAAGCCCCTGGGGGCGATCGCCCTACAAATCATCGGCTTTTTAGGCATGGCCCTGGGCCTGGGGCTGCTGGCAGTCTCCGCTGGGCTTCCGGCTGGTAGCCCAGCTACCCTAGGACTGATCTTTGCAGGCTTTCTGGTGTTTAACCTGCTGATGAATGCGGGCCCCAACGCCACCACCTTCTTGCTGTCTGGGCAGGTGTTTCCAGCGGCGATCCGGGCCAGTGGGGCGGGGCTGGCGGGGGCGTTGGCCAAAGCCGGAGCCGTGCTGGGGGCCTTTGGCCTGCCCATTGTCCAGCAGACGATGGGGTTGGTGCCAACCCTGCTGCTGCTGGCGCTGCTGTGTTTGCTGGGAGCGCTGGTCACCGTTGTCTATCGCCTACCAGGCCCATCGCTATCGGTCGAGCCTTGCCCTAAGGGGGTTGGCTGAGAGCATTGAATGGCTGACAACAGAGCCCCTGTGTCATGCAAAAAAATCTGCCGGGGCACCTGGGGAAGATCGGCGTTGCTGAATGGCAGTATGATTTCGCGCAATTCTGCACGAGGTCGCAAGGCTCACAGGATTCGGCTCATACCTTGAGTCAGCAATGCCGCCAAAGGAGCCTGTAGGCTCACGGTACTCAGCGGAGTTCACTGGCTAGCGGGAATGGGCGGTGGATGGCGTTGTTGGCAATATCGATGGTTGGCCTAATCCAAAAGACGATTTCCAGAGCTCGCTGATTTTTTCAGTAAACCCTACTTAGTGGCCTACCCGTCCAAAAGGGGTTCCAATCCGGAGTTTTTTGGCGCTTAGTAGGAATGGGGGAGTGGAGCACAATTGACCGTCAAAGCCCCCAACCTAATTGCGAATGCACCCTATCATCCCATCACTCCGGCTGCCGTGTCGCAATCCCCAGGGTTGCTCCCTCAATCTCGCGCAGCTCATCCATGACCTCGACCACTCGCCCGTGGGTAACGGCCTCATCGGCGTTGATCACAATCACCGACTCCTGGGTTTCGCCCATCAGGTCGCGCACGCTGGTCTGGAGGTCTTCGAGGGCGATTGCCTCTCGATTCAGGGCAATCTTCCCCGACTCTTGCACCGTTACAGTGATCCGAGCCTTTTCTTGCATCTCAGCGCTAGCGGCCTTCGGCAGGTTGACGGGCAGCGACTCCGATCGAGTCAAAAACAGGCTAGACATAATGAAAAACGTCAAAATTGCGAAGATGACGTCGATCATCGGCACAACATTCAGCTCAAACTCTTCTTCTGGCTCTTCGGGAAGGTAGGACATGGGAGGAGGGGAGTGGATGGGAGGGGGCGTGGGGATCTGAATGGTGTCGGGTGTCAGGTGTCGAGAAATCCCCTCCTATTATCAAGGTTCTTAGCCCACATAAATCAGGTGGAGCTATAGGCTCAAAAGATAACGGGAAAAGTCAGCTCCTAGGATGGGCGGGGTGGGTCAATTGGACTTGCGGTCTGCGGTTTTACCTAACACCTAACACCTAACACCCAATACCTTAAACCTGACACCTACCCTACGAGCGACCCTGCCCTGAGCTGGGTTTTGCGGTCGTAGTGGGTTTCGTATAAAATCTCAAGCTGCCCGCTGTACTCTTGAATTAACGCTATCTGGCGCCTGTAGAGCCCCTTAAAGAGATTGGCAAATAGCAGCGTGAAAATAGCCACGACCATGCCTGAAGCTGTTGATACCAGAGCTTCGGCAATGCCACCTGTGACGGCAGCCGCATTGGAGCTAATGTCTCCAATCTCTAAAGCCCCAAAGGCCGCAATCAGCCCCAAAACAGTACCTAACAAGCCCAGCAGTGGAGAGATCGTGACAATCGTGGCAAAAACTGTATTAAATCGGCGCAGGTGAGGCAGTTCTGCCTGTATAGCGCTGAACAGGGCCAAATGGAACTGGCTGGGCTTAGCGTCTTCTAGCTCTAGGGCTTCAAGAAAAATACGGGCCGTGGGCAGATTCACGTTTTGCCGCAGCTTAGGGTACACATCCATTGGGGCTTGCCGATAGGTACGCAGAATGTCTTGCATCACCGGGCGCTGACGGCGATTGATGCGAAACCAAAAGATCAGTCGCTCGATGATGAGCGCGATCGCCAGAATCGAAAACCCCAGCAGCGGCCACATGACAATGCCGCCCGCCGCAAAAATGGTAGCCATAGGCTCTAGTTGCAAATCGATGTCATTAGCATTAACCCTTGTTGGCGGTGCAATGTCAAGGCAGATGGGATAGCTAGTGAATGCTTTAGCGATTCCTCTGCCCAGGTGGCGTACCAGTCTCTCAAGATGGGAGCAGCTGGGTTTAGCCTAAAAAATAGACTCGACGCCAATGCGAAAAGTCGTGCCGGGTTGATAGATCCGGTTGGCTTTTTCGAACTGGCGATTGGCTAAGTTTTCGACATAGACCACCAGCCCCAGGTTTTGGATCACAGGCACCCGCGCCGTGAAATCCAGGTTGAGCCAAGACTCTGTGAAATCTAGGGTGGTATCGCCAGGGTTGACAAAGAAGGCCCGTCGCGAGCCGCTGTTGTAGCTGGCCAGCACAGCGGCCTGCCAGCCGTTGTGGCTATAGCCCACGCCCACCTGCCCCACCGAAAACGGAATCATGCTGAGCTGTAGCCCCGCCTCTGGGCCGTTTTTAATTTGGGCGCTGGTGTAGGTGTAGTTTAGAAATGTGTTCCACTGGGGGCTAACCTGCCAGTTGAGGGCCAGTTCTAGGCCGTTGGTGCTGACCAGTCCAATGTTTTCCCAGCGACCGGCACGAATGCCCAGGCGGTTGTTGAGCTGACTACCGAAGTAGGTCACCTGGCCGCTTAGATTGGGGGCCAGCTGCGTATCGACTCCGACCGTCCAGGCTGAGCCCTGCTCGGGCACTAAGTCTGGGTTGGAGAGCCAGTTGTGCACCGTGTCGAACAGATAGAGCTGGTCGAGGCCGGGGTTGCGCTGCAGTGAAACCCAGCTGCTGCGAAGGTTTACCCCTGGGGTGGCGGCCCAGTTGATTCCCAGGCTGGGGTTGGTGTAGGCCCCAAATTCGCTGGTTAGGTTTTGGCGGAGCCCCACCTCGGTTTGCAGGGTGTCGGTGAGGCGCAGGGTGCCCAGGGCAAACACCGCCCCCTCAAACCGGCTGCGGTTTTCAAGGTCATTGAGCGGGGCTAGGTTGGGAGCGGTGGAGTTGGCTTCGCCATTAAACCAGGTCTGTCTAAGGTCGCCGCCCCACTGCAATAGCAGGCGATCGCTCAGTTGCCAATCGTGCTGTACTCGGCTCAGGAGCGTTTTGGTATCCAGCACGCCCGTGCGAAAGAACACCCCCTGGGTGGGGCCAAAGGTGTTGAAGTAATCGCTGTTGTAGCCCACCGAGACCGCCAGCTGCGAGTCATCACTAGCGCCTAAATCGGCCTCCCAGGTCAGGCCCAGGTTGAGGCCATCGTGGTTGAGGCGATCGCGCTGGAGCGGAAAACCAAAGTACAGCAACCCCTTGCGGCTGCTAATGTGGCTAGCGCTAAAGTCAAGCTGGTTGCGATCGTCAATGGCGAACCCCAGCCGTCCATAGATATTGTCCACCGCCGTATCGCCATTAAAGAGGCGACCATCGGGGCCACGGTTGGCCGCTCCCACTGGCACAGAATAGTTATTCTCGGCCCGAGCACGTTCATAGCCCAGGCTAAAATCCACAGCGTTAAAGCTGCCCCCAAACCGCCCCCGGTAGTTCGACAGCTCGTAGGACCCTAGCTGTGCTGCCCCTGTAAAGCGGGGTATGCCGGTGCCTGGCCGCGTCACAATGTTGACCACGCCACCAAAGGCTTCAGACCCGTATAAAGTGGCCGCCGTACCGCTCGACAACTCCACCCGCTCAATGGCGTCGGTGGGAATGCTGTTGAGATCGGTGCCGCCGTGGTAGGTGCTGATGTTGGTATTGAAGGGTCGCCCGTCGATCAGAAAGACCGACTGATTGATCGAGTGCCCCCGGTAGGAGGTGCCCGTGTGAATATCGGCTCCAAACCCCACATCGTTGATGGCAAAGCCCGGCAGACCGCGCAGAATCTCTGACATTGAATCGGCCCCCGACTGCTGAATCTGCTCAGCATCGATCACATAGACCGGCGTAGACTGCACCGGCACTTCTTCAGTGACAATAATCCGTAAAATGCCGTCATCTTCAGGTTCAGCCGACCCAGGCTGCTGCACCGTCAGGTCGCTAGCGGAGCCGCAGGCGTTACAGGCTAGATCCTGTAACGTATAGAACGTGGATGGGGTAGAGGGGTCTGCTCGGACAGGGCGAACGTCAACTAATCCAGTACTGCCAATACAGCTCCCCAACGCTAGAGCCGTAAACCACCTCAACCCACTCCTGCTCACTGTGTAACCCCCTGGATATGGCTTTAATACTCATTATTTCCCTGGCTAATTATGACAGGGAGAATAGAAACCTGTCCAAAGACAAGCCGTCTTTTTAACCCCAGGGCAGTGGGCACCTGAGCAATCCAGTTACCTTAGCTAAATGCCATTGGCTGTCAATTGTGTAAGATGGCTAAAGCCGTTTTTGCCGTTTCCCTGGACAGCCGATCATGAGCCTTTCAGAAATCTGCGTCCAACAGCATGAGCACGAGCAGAAAAAGCTGAAAAAACTCCTGCTTTGGGGGCTTTTAGGCTCCTTGGGTGCCCACGGGATCGCGCTCAGTCTCAGCCAGTTCAACCTTTGGCAGGCGGCCACCGACGAGCTAACGCCCATCGAGCTGATTGTCACCGAACCCCTAACCGAGGCCATCCCCGACGAGCCCGAGGTCTTGCCCGACCCCACCCAGCCCGCCGAACTCAGCACCCAAACCAACGATCCAGCGGCGGCGACGGCCAGCGCCCCGCCTCGTGCTGCGGTGGTGGCCCCGCCTGCACCCGTGTCGCCCCCGGTAGAGCCAGTGGCCCCATACAGTCCAGAACCTGTGGAAGACACCCAGGCCGAATCAGCCCTAGAAGAACCCCAGCCCACTGCTGAGGAAGCGCTCACTCCCAGCGAAACTGAAATCGAAGAGGTAGCTGAAGAAATCTCAGATGAGGTCGAACCGGAAACGGTAGCTACCAACTCTCAGTCCGAGAGCCTGCGCGATCTGCTCCAGCGCCTGCGCGACTCCCAGTCGGACTCTGGCACCGGCACTGCTGCCGCACCCACCGAGTCGGCCACGGCGGGAGGCGGCACCGTCCCCAATGCACCTGCGGGCGATAGCCCTGGAGTTACGGCGGCCCCCTCCACCACCAACGGCAGCGGTCAAGGCCAGGGGGCTCGCACCGTGGCCTGTCAAAACTGTGTTCGCCCCAGCTATCCCCAGAGCGCCCTGGCTGCCGGGGCCGAAGGACAACCCATGGTGAGCGTCGATATCAATCCCGACGGTACCGTGCGTAGTGTGACCCTGACCCGCTCCAGCGGCAATGCAGCGATTGATCAAGCCGCTATCCAGGCCGCCAGAAACTCCCGCTTTCAACCGGTCGCAGGCGGGGCCAGTGTGCCCATTGAGTACGACCTGACCATTGAAGGATCGCGCCGCAACCGCGACGCTCGCCGCCGGGGCGAGCGCCAGGCAGTGGACGTGCCCCTTGAGCCCAACCCCACCGCCGAGACGGCGGATTCGCCCCCCGCTGCGGCTACCTCTGCGCCCTCAGAGCCCTTAGACAATGGCGCTGAGGCATCCCCTACAACCCCTACAACGCCACCTGCCTCATCAGAGCCCATACAGACAGAGCCAGAAGGCTCTGTCTCAGAGCCAGAGGCCGCCCCAGAGCCTGCCCTGACGGCACCGAGCCAAAACAACCCGACGCCAGCGCCGGAACCCGCTCCTTCCCCAGCTGCACCGCCCTCACCCCCAGCTGAGCCAGTGAGTCCTCCTCCAGCACCAGCGGCACCCCCTGCGGCCAGTCCACCCCCAGCTCCGGCGACGCCACCTCCAGCTCCCCCGGTGACTGAATCAGGAGAATGAAACCAGCATCATTACTACCCGCTGAAGTGAACCCATTCCAACAATGGCACATTCCTCGAATTCAAAGTTTTGGGATGGCTTGATCCGGGAAAAACTTCTGAAACTCGTCTAAAAACCAGCTTCTCAATAGTTTTCTCGATTGCTGAACAGTTTTCTGATCGGCTTTCTGCAATGAACCTGATTGAAATGGAGGGTCTGGATCGTACTCGATCGCTAACTGAATCGCTAAATCCCTCTCCCAGGGCGGGAGAGGGACTTTGAGCCCTTCCGGCTCCCCTTCTCCCATTTGGGGAGAAGGGGTTGGGGGATGAGGGCCAGACGGATAGTTATTTTCATGGATTACTCTAAGGCTTTTCAAACATCTTCTCAAACGGTTTGATAAACCCTAGGCCGAGCCGCCTGGCGAAACGATTTTACCGACACCAAGCTGCTGACGTCGGGATCCCACAAAATGTAGTTGGCACAGTCCAGCATATCGGTCATCCGCAGCGTTTTGACCGCCGAGAGAAGATGGGCATTCTCTCGGTGACAGGCCTTGAGGTTGTAGTTGGGGATGCGTTCAGACAGGTGATGAATATTGTGGTAGCCGATGTCTGCGGTAAACCAATTGAACAGGGCAGGCAACTTGAGCATGCTGCTGCCCTCTACGGCGCCCCGGATGTAGTCCCAGCCCTCTGTTTTGTGGGCATACACGCCCTCAAAAATATGCTGCACAAAAAAGACCCAGATGAAAATAGTGGCCGATAGGGTTAGAACTATGGAATAAACGCTCAAGAAGAACCCAAAGCCCAGCCAATGGCCCAGCAGAAAACAACCCCCAATCACACAAATATTGTTAAACAAAATATCCCAGAATTCCGCCGCTGACTGCCAATGCTTCGATTCGTGGGAGGCGATCATTTTGCCTAGGCCCATACCTGGCTTCTTGAGCAGGCAGGTGAATAGATAGCCGATAAAATCATAGGCTCCAGCGATCAGCGCCAATCTGGGCTGAATCGCCAGGTAGTAAAACCCTCCCGGAATAGCCATCAGAGGGTTTCTCAGCACCTCATAACTCCGTTGCTCGGAGGGGCTGAGCTTAGAAAACTCATCGGTCGAGAGAAAATCTGCCACCCCCCGATACAGCTCCCAGTTGCCGTTGGTTTTGTGATGGTAGGCATGATCCCTAGACCACGCATACTGAGGAATTGCGTTAATGATTCCCAGCATAAACCCGACCACACGGTTCACTCGCTTAGAGCGAAACAGCGAATAGTGTCCGCAGTCGTGCATTAACGAAAAGCAGCGGAGGGAAAACAGCACGATTAACACAATAATCGGGGGCAGTAACCATAGTGAAACAGCGGCAGCTTTGACGGCCAGAACCCACAACAGCCCATAGGGAACAACGGTATTGAGGATCTGAAAGATGGCCCGCAGGTCATTACTCTTCATGTAGGGCGTCAGGACGAAATCAGACTTTTTAAGGGTGTTTTCCATGGAATAAAAACTCTTTTGATGCGATTAAAAATGCTGAGATAAAACTCGAATTTTTGCAGAGAGACTAGCCAAGGCGCACCATATAAACCTCGTCTAGCTTGAAACCCGGAGTTTACCCTCACCCTAAATCCCTCTCCCTGGGAGAGGGACTTTGAAGTCTTTTCCGGCTCCCCTCGCCCTTTGGGAGAGGGGCTGGGGGTGTAGC
>Ga0169931_10003257_pt1 | contig 25855 bp, 23 predicted proteins | sample Kivu_15m_20L_FD_129675 | JGI IMG/M metagenome (GOLD analysis project Ga0169931, IMG submission 129675) | Freshwater microbial communities from Lake Kivu, Western Province, Rwanda to study Microbial Dark Matter (Phase II) - Kivu_15m_20L... | ecosystem: Environmental > Aquatic > Freshwater > Lake...
TCTTTGTTTTTAGAGAGTCTTCTCTTAGAAGTATCATCATTTTCTTGATCATGGTTATCTCTGTGATTTCTTTTTCCTCTTTTGGGTTTGTTGGGTCGTTGCATATTTCAAATTATTATTTACCTAAATTTGAATTTAAATAACAAATTAATAAAAATTATTTCATTTCAATTATTAACTTAAATAAAAAATGAATTCAAATTAAAATCAAATTTAATTAAATAATTCTATACAAGGATTTAATTGATTATATCAACTCATTTTTAGTTTTTGGTATCAAGAAAAAATAAAATATTACTAATATTATATAAGACAAAGATCTTTCGATCAAAATATTTATGATATTTTTCTAAATTCAATCATTCAAGAATATTGTAGCTATCCATGAATTTTCTATATATTAAATAGAAATATAAATATTTTTCAATTAATAATTAATACTACTGTCTTAATACAATAGTTATTAAATCAGTTATTAGAAACTAAAAACTCTCAATCATCGTGAATATTTCATCAAAATTTAAAACAATTACTCAATTTAGGTTTTATCATCTCTGAACACATTTGATTTAATAACATATTATTAAAGAAAAATAAAGAAGGTTAAAAACCTGGAATAGCCGGGTATCGATCCCGGTGCCTCATGCATGCTAAGCATACGCTCTACCATATGAGCTACTATCCCGAAAGTTAATTTCCATCTCTAAATTGACCATTTAAACTAAACCTAAAAATAATGGTTAGTAAAGCTAGAATAAAAATCTATCAAACTAAGGGATATTTAAATATATCATACCTTAGAAAAATCTATAACAGAATGCCTAGTAATAAAGTAATTTAATAATGTTCCTTTATCTATCCTCGTTCATTGTAATAATTTTGTATGCAATTAAGTTGATGCGATAACTTTCCATATTTTAGTTGTTATTCTGAAACTGCTTACCTAAATTCGAAATTAAGATTAATATTTGATTAAAAGTCTCAAATATTCAAATATAAAGTTTAATATATATTTTAGTTTCTTAATTGAGTATAAACTATATAAATTGAGATTTCTTAGAAAAAATTTCTGTGATTAAAATTTAATAAAATATGGATTATAATTACAAAATCGAAAAATCAAAATTTCACATTTAAGTTATAAATTAGGTATGATGAAAAATTTAATTTACTCAGGTTATTTTAGAATATGATTTTATAATAAAAATTTGCTTAGACAATTTATACGTATTTGATATTCTACTATATATTCATCATATAATCAGAAAGCCATCATATAATAAAAATTTAATTATAAAATTACAAAATTCATTGATACTTTAAGGAAATTTTAATTTATCCTTTATTCATTTATTTTCAGAATTTCTTTTTCTCTTCTTATTTAAAGCAATTTTATCTTTACCCAATAGATCGTCTGTAATATAAATTGAGTCGTGGGCAAACTGTTTAAAGTATTCATTATCAACTTTGGCCTTATTTAATTCACTTATCATTTTTTCTGGATCATTTTGAAACTTAGCTACTACATCATCGACTTTAGATTTTATTCCTAAAATCCAAGGATGATTAATTGCCTCAGTAAAAGAAAATCTTTTATTCAAATTTCTTTCAAGCAGACCCTCCACAAAATTCTGGCAGTGTTTGGTAATTTTATTTCCTTCATATGAGAGGACGGTTGTGTCAATGTTCCTAGAGTATTCTTTTATGCTCATATAATTCTAAAATTAAATTCATAGTTTTACCTTGTAATTAAAAGGGTGTCTATAGAACAATAGATAATATGTAACAACCCCTAACGAAAACAAATCGAGTTTTTCACAAAAAATAGATTTAATGGTCGTCTTCTTTTTTACACATTCTGGGCTAAGGTAAGGTAAAGTTCCACTTCTTGTTGTTTTAAAAGTTGAATTTAGATCGATTTTTCTTGATAAAGAAAAATCTCCTAGCTTAGCAACATAATTCGTATTAAGCATTATATTTTCAGGTTTTATATCCCTATGCAAAATATTTCGCATTTTCAAATATTCCATCGCTTTTAAAACTTGTATCAAAAAATATCCAGCAAGGACCTCTGATATATTTCCTTCTTGTTTACTATGAAATTTTTTCATGAAATGTTTTAAATCTCTATTGTTCATATATTCTAGGATAAGAAGAATGTAATCTTTATGATTGTAATACCCATAAAGTTTTACTATGTTGTGACTCCTTGCATTGTAATTTACTATTATTTCTTGGTTGATGAATTCCCTATTTTTGCTTGGGGTCTTTTTTTTAAATTTTTTATTTTTCAGATTTACCTACAAGAAAATTTTGTTAGTTTAATAATTTTACAACTTTCATTGCGAAATAATTTTTTTGTTGGTAATTGAAAATTAGTTTTACGATACTGAATCCTCCATATCCGATGTTCCCCAATAATTTAGAAGTAGTCAATTTTTCAATATTCCCAATCTCCTCTTCAGCAATATCATATTCTTGTTTTGATTCATTTTGAATTATATTCTTGTGTAAATGTTTATCAATTAATTTTTGTTCTTCTGCGAAGTCTCTTGAATTATTTCTCTTTTCGCATCCAACTTCGTATTTCTCATTTAGCAGACACTTAGTCATAGAATTATAAATTTTTGGTTACCACGAAAAGTGCATTGTTTAATTTAAATTATAAAAATAATTTTATGTTTTATTTAATTTTTCTAAATAAAATTATGTTTTTTTGATAAGATTTTCATATTAAAAATATAAGGCAGATAATATATTCCTCTAACTCTGATGAAGAATGTTAGTAAGGGAAAAAAAGAATTTTAAAGAGATAGATATATGTCTGATGATCTAAAAGATAAACAATATCATATTTAACTCCAGCTTATAACTAAACAAAATATTACGGTTAGGGATATAAAATTTTAATCACTAAACTAATACATAAAATATACCCGAATTCTTATCCACTATTTATTATTCCTCTTTATCATAAATTAATTTTGTGTAATTAAAAACTCCCTTTTCCTAAATTAAAGAACAAATTTAATTAATCTAGAATACGATTATTAATTTATATTTTATTATCTTAAATTATTATTTCAAAAATGCAAACTCAATCTAATATTACCACCCCTATCATCAAATGGGCACAAAGAAAAAAAAAAGTTTTTATCACTATCGATGCCGTTGAAGTCAAAAACCCCTTAATTGACATAGTAGATGGAAAAGTATTGAAATTCCAAGGAACAGATATTAATCATAAATATGGCTTTGAACTTGAACTTTATGACGAGGTTGTGAAAGATGAGTGTAAATATACTTTAGACTCAAGAAATATTTTCTTAAACATTGAAAAAAAAACTGCAGGACCCTTCTGGCCGAGATTGACCAAAGAAAATAAAAAATTCAACTGGATTCAAGTAGATTGGAAACATTATGTTGATGAAGATGAAGAAGAAGAAAATGAAGGCCCTAAATTCGGAAATGAACAAAGTAAATATAATTCTTAATTATTAGACTTCCCAGGATTCGGAGGATTCGGTGGAGATGACGAAATTGAAGACGAAGATGATGTAAACGCTCAAGAAGAACATGGACATGCTCATGGAGCCAACTGCAATCACGACCATGATCACAAAAATGCTAATTTAGATGATTTGGATTCAGAAGAAACTAAATAATTATATTTTATAATATAAAAAAATTGATAAAAACAGCATAAAATAAATAAACTGATACAGATAATTATAATATAACTTGATTTTTTATAATTTATTTCAATAATTTTATAAAGTCCTTTATTATTTTTATAGTAAAAGCTTAATTTTAATTTATTCATTTTAGTAGAGTAGCTTACACCTACACGCTGCTGTGTTAATACTTATAGACAATATGATGAGGAGGGAAATCCTCTTCTCCTCCATAAAATAAATGTATAAAATTGCCCTGTTTAATTGGCGGATAGATAGACCATCCTGGCTGAATTAATTCTTTGTTCACACTGCGAATAGTATTATTAGTAGTATCAAAGGCGAATACTTTTTTTAGAGAGCCATATTCACAGGAATATCCACCTAGTATCAAAATCTCGTTTTGAACATGAACACATGCGACACATTCTATTTTCATAGGAAGACGAATCGTCATTACCTCCCATACATCTAGATTGATGGTATATTTTTCTAAAATGTCTAATAGACTTTCATAACGATTTTCACCACCTATTGAGTAGATGAAATCATTATTGACATTGCACAAGGACAAGTGAGATTTGGCTATAAATTTTTAATTCAATAATTACCTACTGACATGTTTGATATTTTAATCCATTTTTCAGATATCAAAGAAAATTTCTCACAAGAATTCAAAGGATCCCCCTTAGAATTTAGTCCTCCACAAACATAAACGAAATCACCAGATTTACAGGATGCATGAGTTCTCCTTTCCTGAAACATATTCTGTTTTTTTCTAAAGCTCCCGTTTTTGAAGTGCATCGTAATGTTAGAACAAACAAATCCATTCATTCCACCTAATACAATTCAAAATTTTCCTCATATTACAAATATACCTGTGATTAAAGCCTCATCTGTTCCAATCATACAGACCCTGAACATTTCTTTAGCAACATAATTATCTTTATTTTCAGTTAGAAGCCAATCTGTTTCATTCAAGCACATTCTGTATATATTCTTTGAATTTTGTTGGAACCAGTAAAAGTTATTATTCAGATTCAGGTTTTCTAAATTTTCGTTCAATATTCCGACTTCAATTGGAGTTTTATTTTGAGAGGGGATTATAACTTTGAGTGACTCAATCAACTCTACAAGATGGATATCAACTATGTGTAAGAATAAAAAAGGATTTAAGGAAATTAATTACACTCATTCTTTATGAGAATCTTAGGTAGATAATCGAATTCCATTTCTTTTATCATATTATCTATATGATTCAGAAATTCTTTGTCCTCCATGTTCTCTATACCTAGGCTTTGTATTACATTTATTTCATCTGCTAAAGGAAGTGTCGAAACAATTTTTTGGTTCTTAACTCCCTCTAATTTCTGCTGTTTTATATAAATAAATTCCCGATACTTATCCAAAGTTTGTAAAGCATCGTTATAAGAACCTAATTTATCTTTTGAGAATTTTTCAATCATAAAAATCGAATTCGACTTTTGATGTTCTAGGGAATTAATAAGTTTGTCATAATGCTCAGTGATATCGGCAATACAATTATTTTTAGCAGTCATAAAATTTAATATGTTATCTCTGATAATATTATAGCTGTTTGAGTAGACTTTTTCTAAATTTTTGAGTTTTTCTGAGGCAGAGTTTATATAGGTCATTTTTTCATTTTGTTTTGAGTCTTCTTTCAAACTCAATTTATCAAATTGAAATCCGTTGTAATCTATAATATCGACGATTATTCTAAATAAATAATGTTTAATAATTATTTATTACCTATTGATAGGAATTTCTTCAATTTTCGTATTAGAATGTCCGATTATTTTGTCAATTGGACATTTTACAAATGGCATGTGCATTTCTAAATTATTGTTTATCTTTGTAAGTTCTTTAAGGCATTTGCTACAAAATGTATGACCGCATTTTAAAATCCTTGGGAGTTTTTCTTTGTTGTCATATTTCTCTAAACAAATGTTGCATTCCAATAAATTTTCCATTTAATTAGGTTTTTAAATTTAAATTGATTTAACTTTTTAATTATTTAATTTTTCAATATTAAAAAATATAAATTAAATAAATGCCAATAATTAGTATTATATTAATTTTATAATATAAATATAAATGCCTCTTGTTAATCTTCTCTTAACTTTAAAAATTATTAGAAAATTTTCTATAATATAATTTAAATATCGGATATTTTAATGCTTTAAAATGCATCTTAAAAATTAAGTCCTATGAAATGGCCTCTCTTTTGAATTTTATAAAAAATTTTAATATATTTTTATTTAAGATGAAGGATTATTTTAATTTTTAGGATCTAGGAAAAAACCAGAACGTAGTCAAACAATATAATTTATTCTATCCAAAAACTATATAAACTCCAAATTAAAAGAATTTTATAATTTAAAATGGGAAAGAAATTATTGAAGAAGCAAAAGAAAAAATATGCAAGAGACGAAGAAAGTGACGAGGATGATATAGAAGAAAATGTTGAGGACGGATATGAAGAAGATGGCTTCGTAGTTCCCGATGCAGATGTCGAATTAGATGAAGGAGGCTATCAACCGATGAATTTAGATGTAGATCCTGAAGCTCCTGATGCAGAAATAGAGAGTGAACTTGCAAGCTCTGACTATGACATTATGGATGAAAAAATGGCTAGCAAGAAACTAAAAAAATTGCACAAAGGGAGACGCGAGGTGGAAGAGGAAGAGATTCCTAAAACTCAGAAGGTTGAAAGGAAAAAGAAATTCTACGTAGACTATGAAAGAGAAGAAATAGACAACTTTATAGAAAGAGACGAAGAGTATGTGAAAGCTCAAGGTGAAATTTTCGAAGGCAGACGTGTTTCAAAATCCCTTGCTCATAATATTTTCTCTTTAGAAAGGGATGAGGAAGAAAATGAAGGAGAGCAATTTGATGTCCAAAAGAAAAACATCGAACATCACCTAACCAGTATCTACGGTAAAGAAGAATTAGAAGAGGAGTATGAAACTGAAAAAGATAAGGTGATTAAGACTTTGGATTATCCAGAAAGACTCTTACGTCAATTCACCGAAGAGCAACTGATGGCGATGAATAGAGATGTAGATCTCGAATCTGAATGGATTATTGAAAAAATGAAAACCTTCAGCTCGAATGTGGATAACATAGGAAACATCAAGAAAAAAATTACTCTTGTTCTTGAATACCACAAGAAGGACTTTTTCGATGTTCCTTTCATTGCTCTCTATAGAAAGATGTATTACGAACCAGAACTTTCTATGAAAGACATTTGGAAAATTTTCGAACTGGATAAGGAATGGATGAAGCTAATGGATTACAAGCAAAATGTGAAGAAGCAGTGGTCTACTGTAGTTAAATTCTTAGAACCTAAGAAAGTCGAATTTATGGAGAGAAGATACTTGGATAATGCGAAAACAATTACAGACCTAAAAGATATGGAGGCTTTTATCGCCTTCACAAGAGAGTTTTACAGAGAAGAAATTGAAAATCAATTAGACAACCAAATCCAAAGACCTAATAAAATTTCAGTCCTTGAAAAAATAAGAGAAAGTAAAATCCATGAATTCGCTAGAAAATTTGCCCTATCTAGCCATGAAATGGCTATTAACCTAGAAATGATTACAAGTGGAGATTCTAGAAATCGATTGTTCCCACCCCCTGATCCAAATACTGACCCTGCTTATTTATCATACAAATACATTAACAGTATTTACGATCAGGAAATAAAAGTCATGACTATCGCATGCAAATATTTGGCTATCGAAATGGTATCATATCCCTACATTCGAAATTATGCAAGAAATTATTTTAAGAAAAATTGCACTGTGTCAACTGAACCCACAGAAGAGGGTAAAAATGAATTAAATGTATTCCACCCCAGTTTCAGAGTAAAACGTCTTAAGAAAAAACCTGTGGAAAGCTTTACGAATGATCTATTCCTCGACATTTTACAATGCGAAATGAAAAATTTAATCACTGTAAAAATAGAATGTGAAGAAGATTTGAAAGACATATCAGAGAGATTAAACACCGCCTATAATTTCGATAATCGTACTAATTTTTCATCCTCTAATATAAATGCAGACACAAGTCAAGATTCTTTATCTTCCAAATGGAAAATAATGAGAGAAGAGGCTATCAGAATGCTAGTTATTGATTATCTATTCCCAGAATTTATAAGAGAAATCAGAGCTGAGTTGATCGAAAAAGCTGAAAACTATGTTACTCAAGAATGTGCTAATTCTTTCAATAATCTTCTATTAACTGGACCTTACAAGAAGCAAAAACAATCACAAAACGAAGATGACTTGTTCAGAGATGATGAGTCTCCTAAAGTTATGTCTTTTATATACGATAGTTCAAAGAATGAAGTGTACTGCACTGTTATCGATCAGAACGGAGAGCTATTGGATTATAACATTTTTAACAACCTTGCAAATAAACCGAGTAAAAATCTAAAACACGAGGAGAAAGAACTATACTACGATGATATAAAAAATATAAAGGAAATTATTGAAAAATATGCTCCTGATTTAATAGTAATAGGCGCGAACGATCTTAAATGCAAATACATTAAAGAACAGATTATTTCAGTTGATCCTGAACATATTGTAAAGAATCAAGGAGAGAAAGGAGCAATGTGGATAACATTCGGAGATTTAACTGTTCCTAGAATTTATTCTAATTCTACCCTATCTGAAAAAAGATATAAAACTTACAACATGTTTATTAGACAAGCTATTTCATTGGGAAGATTCAAACAAAATCCGCTGTCAGAGATTTTGCAGCTATGGCATGAGGATGTGAATAAGAATAATTGCCTTTCGATTCCACTCCATCCTTTACAAAAAATGATTAATAAAAACAAACTTGCAGAGGCATTAGAAATGGAGGCAATTAAAGTATCAAATGCTGTTGGTATTGAGATTAACAAAGCATATGAGAACAGTCATTTAAGAGGTCCCCTTCAATTTATTTCTGGATTAGGACCTAGGAAGGCTGCATATATAATGGATAGATTAATCATCCTTAAGGGTCTCCAAATGAGAATGCAATTGCTTACTAATTCGATCCTAAGCAAAAGAGTGTTCATGAATTGTTCGGCGTTCTTTAAAATTAAGACATCTCCTGATTGGCAAGATTCTAAAAAATATAACCTGTTAGATATGACTCGTATTCATCCTGAATCTTATCCTCTATCAAATAAATTAGCCAGCAGTGCCGTTGAAGACGACATAAAACAAAATGAAGATTGCATTCTTACTCTACTAAAGGATCCTAAAAAATTCAACATGCTTGAGTTGAAAGATTTTATAAGAAAATCAGAGGAAAAAGGAACAGTTAGTTTTAGAACAGTGATTAATTTTATTATTTTGGAATTTAATAACCCCTTCAAAGATCCCAGACCACAACATAAAGATTTGACTCCTAGCGAAATATTTTATCTTCTTGTAGGAGACGAAAACATCAGAGTTGGTCACATAGTTTTAGCAAAGGTTGTCAGAGTAGATTCTCAACATGTTAAATGTAGACTATTAAATGATCTCGAGGCAACGGTTTGGATAAAAGATATTTTCGAGGACGAACATCTTGACCCCTACAAAGAGCAAGAAATGAAAGAAAAATACAAAGAAGGCATGCTATTCGAAGCAAGAATCAAGTCAATAAACGAAAATTCTTTTAAAATTGATTTAGAAACCAAACCTTCAGTTATGTCTAGCCATAAAAATTCTATGCAGGTTCATTTCGATAATAAATATTTCCATTTAATTGAAGAAGATTACATTAATAAAAACTACAAGGAAGAAATAAAAGCTGATAATAGGAAGTATATTTCAAGAGGCATTAAACACCCTGCATTCAAAAATATCACATTTTTTGCTGCTCTCGAATATTTAAGATCCAGAGACATTGGTGATTATTTATTTAGACCAAGCTCAAAGGGAATAAATAATATCACACTAACTTGGAATTTTTATAGACACGTTTATTCTCATATTGATATTCAAGAAGAAGACAAAATTCCAGGAGCAACAATAGGCTCAAAATTAAGGATTGCAAATGATGTTTATTTCTCTCTTGACGAAATTATAGACAGGTATCTTAAACCTTGTGAAAAATTAGTAAAGGAAGTTTCATCTTACAGGAAGTTTTATCACACCGATTCTATGGAAGAATTCGAAAAACGTCTCAAAGATGACAAAAGCAAAGATCCAGCTTTGATTCAATATCTGTTTACTATCTTACCCGAGTATCCTCAATATATTATTATGGGTTATTGCCCAAAAATTAATTTTGTCACGAAGGAATACATTAAAGTGAAACCAAGAGGATTGTTTTTCCATGGTGATTATTTCTCTTCAATAGAAGATTTAGTTGTTTGGTTTAAGAAGAATTACGGTGAAGATTCATATCGAGAATACCTCAGAAGAATAAAGCCTCCAGTGATAGAAGAGAGAAGAAAGAAAGACGACCCTAGTGAATTTCAATCAATGGAATTTCCATCTGCAGCTTTATCAGATACCTTTGATAACAACTTAAGTAAAAATGCTACAAGATCGCAATTTTTATTTGATACAAGTAAGAGATCTTCTTTCAACGACAGAGAAAATACTAATAATTATTTCAGATACCCAAATAATAATCAAAGATCAGAAAGATTCGTAGGAAATAAAAGAGAGAGATCACCGCAAAACGATAACAATATTAATAAAGACAGAAAGGTTGATTCGAATCCCAGCTGGGGAGGTGATAGTAACGATAATAATGCTAGTATCGGCTGGGGAAATACAGAGACTGTTCAGAATGATTTTGGTAGTTGGGGACAAACAAGCAAAGATAATTTCAACAACAATCCTTCAGAAATTACTTCTAATGATTTTAAAACGACCGACAGTGGTTGGGGTAATAACAATCCAAAGGATTTTGGTAAAAGTTCTCAAACTTGGGGAGAGTCAGATAACACGAAAAATGAATATAAAAGCTATGAAAATTCTAAGCCACGTTTTGAACAAAAACAAGGATACGGAGAAAATAGAAGAAATTTTGAAAGAGATGGAAATTTCAGAAAAAAAGCTTGTTTTATTTGTAAAGATGAAGGCCACATGGTCAATGAATGTCCTAAAAAATCTCAAGACGGTAATAAAAGAAAAAATACTTGTTTCAATTGTAATGAGGAAGGACATATGTCTCGTGATTGTCCTAAACCTAGAGAAAGAGGTAGTAGAGGAGGTCGCGGCAGAGGAGGAGGAATTAGGTCTCCTGATAGAGAAGAATTCAAATCTCCCCATAATGATTGGAAAACAGAAAAGAATGATAATGAAGGAACAAATCAAGGATGGGGATCCGGTCCAAATGCGGAAAATTCAGGATGGGGATATTTCAATAATAACGAAAATACATCGAATGAAGCTGCAGGATCTAAATTTAAGAACGAATCCACAGCTTGGGGAATTACCACTTCGAATGAACAAAATAATAACAATAATTTAAATAGCAATACTTCATCTGGCTGGGGTGATTCAGCTGGTTGGACATCTCATGAACCTGCTGTTACTGAACCAATTAATAAATTACCTCAAGAATCAGCACCAACTTGGGGAAATTCTACTTCAAATGAATTGAATTCTAATTTCGGCCAATCCACCAATAATAATTTCACAAGTAACTGGGGCAATACAACATCTAATAACGATAATATAAATCAATCTAATACTTGGGGAAACCCATCAGAATCTGAAAATGTAGCTGCAAAAAATAATACTTCTAGTGGTTGGGGAGCTAACGAGAATACTAATAATAATTGGAACACCGCAAATCAAAATTCCTCAGCAAACGAATGGGGAAAAAGCGACAATAATAATGCCAGATCGTCATGGAATAATTTTGAAGATCAGTCGTCTAACAATAATTTCAATTCTAATTTTATGAATAAAAATGATAATTATTCTAAAAACAGAGATAATAGGGGAAATTTCAGAAATGGTGGTAATAATTCTGACAGAAAAAGAGGATGCTTTAGTTGTGGAGAAGAAGGACATTTTATAAATGATTGTCCTAATAAGGGCAAAAGAGATAATTCAAAAAAGAGAGGGTGCTACTCATGCGGAGAAGAAGGACATATTTCTAACAATTGTCCTAATAAAAAAGATGACGGTGGTAGAGGTCAAAAAAATTTTAGAGGAAGAGGAGGCGGATTCAAATCACCAAACAGAGACTATAATAGAGAAAATTCAAGTAAACAAACATATCATAGTTATTCTAATAGCAAACAGTGGGGAAACGATTCCTCAAATAATAATGAACCACAAAATGACTGGGGATCTTCTTCAAGCAATATCAATCAAAGTGGTTGGGGATCCTCTTCAAATAATGATGCAGGAGCTGGCTGGGGAGCTTCTACGAATTCTGAGCCTCAAAGCAGTTGGGGAGCCTCCACAAACACTGTTAATCAAGGTGGTTGGAACACTACTGAGTCTTCAAATACAGACAACCAAGGAGGATGGGCTTCAGAATCCAATACTCAAAATCAAAATGCATCAGTACCTAATGATGCATGGAAAGCATCATCAAACACAGATAATCAAGGAGGATGGGGATCCTCTACTCAAAATGCCTCAGAATCTCAAGGAGGATGGGGAACTTCTTCAAATAGAGACAATCAAGGAGGATGGGGATCATAAAAGATTATACTCATTCATATTAGATTAATGAAATCGCTTATTTTAATCTTAAAATAATAAATTATTAATTAAAAATAATAGATAAATTATAAAATTCTTTTTTGTAATTTTAGCATACATATTTAAATCTTCAGATCAAATTATACATAATTATTAAAATTATTTATATCTATCTTCTGATCTGAAATCTCGCGTCCTATCAATACTACTTCTTTTACATCTAGAATATTGTTTTCTGTATGAAAGACATTCAGGATCTATATCCTCTTGAATGCATCGCTTGAAATTTCCTGTTTTTTGGTAACAAGGGGATTTTGCGATACATTCTTTCAAATTTTCTCTAGTCTCTTTACACAAAGAATCCGATTTGGGTTCAAAATAAGTCATCCAAATATTTCCAAGAGAAGGTAATTTCATTTTATTTTAATAAATTGAAATAATTTTTTTTATTAATTCCTGATTGATGGAAAATAATACTAAGAGGTTCTATTGCCACAAGAGATTAAACGAAAACGGAGAGATAAAAGGAGAATATGACAAACAAACCTCAAGTTTCGTTCACTATTTGTGGAAATCTAATGAAGGAAAAATTATGAAATTTAAGCTACCAGTGAGTTTGGGAGGTTATAAAGTCGATTTTCTTCTTCAGATAGATTTTAAATCTTCTTCAATAATTATACAAGCAAACATAATCGATTATTCTAATATCGGAAAAGAAAATTCCTTGGTGTTCACCAGGAAAACAATTCACAACGAACTATCATTATTATTCAATGATGATTGCAGAAAAAATATTCAAAATTTTTTCAACAACATTGATAAAAAAAGATTTTTATTTATAAAACAGAATTTAAGAAGAATGATACAGACAAGTTTAAACAATAAGCTGTATGCATTAGATTCATACTTTGTAACTATTAAATTCGAATTAAACGATTTCTTTACGAAAATTCCAAAATTTGATCAAGAATTAAAAGAAAAATACCAAATGATCATTCACTCGCAAATATCAACAAATTTTCATAAGGAGTTTATTAATAATTTGAAAAATGAATTGTTTGAAACAATCGAAGAGATGAAAGAGTGTATTCTTTCTTCATATAATATAGTGAAGAAAAGTATAAAATTAAAATTTTATAAAAATGAAAATTCAGAAATAGAAAAAGAAACTCTCTACAATAATTTAGAAAAATCTCAAAATGAAAACTTTCCGAGGCATTCAATACTTTTTAGCAATCACAAAACAAATAATACTTCTATTTTAAATTTACAAATAGAAGAAGAAATTCTTTTGTACAAAATAAATGAAAAAAATATGGAATATTTAACTCTAAAATGTTTTTTTAATAATACCAAAATTGTACTTCATAAAAATCCTGAAGGCTTTTTATTTAAATTTGGAAATATTATATTTAGTCTCTCGAATTCAAGCACTATTAAAAATTATTTTTATTTAGGACAATTAAATGAATTTGAAGAAAAAGAAGGTGTCGGATGTGAAGGATATTTAAACAAAGAAGAGGAGAGTGATGAATTGAATTTTTATATAGGAAGTTTTAAAAAAAATGTCTATGATGGCATAGGTATTTTAGATAATAAAAACTACTTTTATAAGGGCGATTTTACATCAGCAAGAAAAAACGGAAAGTGTGAAATTTTCTTTAAGAAAGATAATGAATTATATATAGGAGATATTAAAGAAAACTATCTCCAAGGAAAAGGAAAGTATGTTTATAATACACAAAATCGAGAAATATCCTATGATGGAGAGATTTCAAATAATCTTCCTAATGGAAAGGGAAGAATCATTTATAAAAATTTTGATATTTTCTTAGGAGAATTTACTGACGGAAAGAAAACAAAAGCTGGAAATTACATAAATAAAATAAATGACTCAGTTAAAATTTATTATGATAAGGAAGGATTTGAAATTAAAGAAAAAACTAAATATATTTATTAGTATCATTTATTTGTATAAAATAAATATTCGTTACAATTTTAAATCTCTATTACTCTTCTTCTTTACAAATTGGTTTTTTATTTCTAGAAATATATAATAAAACAGATAATATCACTTAACTCATAACTAATATACTAATGTATAATGGATCAGTTTAAAGTTATATATTCTATAATTATATAATATTGATAAAGATATTTAATTATCTTAGAAAATTTTATTTTAAAGATAAAGAATCGTTCAAAAACCCATTCCCATTAGAATTTCCTTCAACCTTCACTGATTTCATATCAGGCACCAAAAATTCGATTAGCAAATTATTGGCTCCCCCCTTTTTAAAGTAGCTTTGAATAGGTTCATCATCTTTACTTCTCAATAATAGAATATCTTTAACAGGATTATAATCAATCAACGAGTAGGTATAAAACTTTACCTTTTCCAAAGTTATTTCCCCGTATAATATAGCTAATTGTTCTATTTTGTTCATTTTTTCTAACAAAAACATTTTTATTTCCTTAACAGTAGATGTTACTTTTGAGAAAAATACAATAGGATTACAAGCAACGTTTTGTTCCTTTGTTGAGAATGCGCAGAATATTTTACAATTTTCTTTTTCATTTATATTTTCGATTTCTTGGTCTCTAAGAGGTTGTAATCTATATCTAATCAGAACACCCGCGTTCTTATGTTGGAATAAATTGATTGATCTATTAGCAAACAAATCATAAGCAAATGAAGCTTTATCATTCTGAATGATGAAGTAAAAATTCTTCGGAGGGATATTATAAAATTGTTTAAAGCTTAGTAACGCTTGATTGTAAAGATAGTTAACGATTTCTTCACATATTCTTAGCTCATTTGGGAGGAAGATATTTAATTTTGCGAAAGGGTTGTTGTCTATATCGAACATCATAAGAGGTAATAACTCGTAATCTGAATAAAGCTCTGGTTTTAAAAATTGTATGTTAAAATCCAACCTGTGGAATGAAGTCTGTCTGGATACTCCTATATATTTTAATAAGGGATATCTATTAACTTCAGTAATAAGATTTTGAGTAATTTTAAAACTTCGGACAATTATATTTTCTAGAGTAAAAGTTTCTATGAAATCAAGTTGCCTGAGTAATTGCTTCTTTTCATCAAATATGAAAATCTCGAAATTTTCAGATAATATTTCTTTAACTACAGCAAAATTGCTTTCGCTTATGTAATTATAAATTCTTCTTTTTATAGATTCATATGGTTCAGAAATCATAAAAGGGAATTTTTCTTTTTTTATTTGAAATTCAATACCGTCATCTCTTCTAAGTATCAATTCCAAATAAATCAAATTAAAACTTCTATCCCAAATTTTGTTTATTATCTGAAATGTGGAAATTATTGGAATTTCTGATTCATTTATTGGGATATTATCCATTATTTGTCTATCATGAGTATTCGATTCAGCTTGTTCAGTTTGATTTTTTCTTTTTAGAAATGGTATCAAGACAAATGCATCATTATCATTATTTTGTAAAAATACTTCTGAGAACTTTTCGATTTTTACTAGTAATTCAGATTCCTCTCCAACTTCAGTCTTTTCGATTCGATTTTGAATTTCTCCCTCTCCTTGAATTGTCCTTCTTTCCCCTGTATTAGAGTTTTCATTTTGAGTAATTTCATTTGAATTCTTCCTTTCGGAATTCTTCGTGTAATTTGCGCTTGTCTTTTCTAGTAAAAATTCTATCTCATCAAGTTGAAGTAGAGCACTCTCGTAATAGCAAGACGACAGTTGTCTTTGAAGGATATATTTGTATTTTTCTTTGAAAGTTTCTAAAGCTTGATCGACAGTTTCATTATACAAAATATTTACAACATCATCGATTACAATTGAATGATTCGATAAATCTGCCAATTTAAAGAAAATGAGTTTGTAAGATGCATGTGATTCTTTTGGCATTTCGATGTTTTTAAAATCAATTCTGTTTAATTTTGAGTTTATCTCATCCTGTTGCATATTAAGATTACTAGTATATCTTTCAATCAGATCTACATTAAAATTAAATATCATTTTATTGTGATTATTTATGTAGATCACACTCTTCAATTCGTCATTTAAAGGAAATTCGATTTCTCCATCTTGCGGATTCTCGTTTCTTGCCAAAATTTTATAAGGAGCCACATTATCAGGAAACTTACAATCTATGTAGAAATAGACAGTTTTCCAACAAAATTTAAAATCATAAAACAAATCCTTTAAATCGTGCATTGTTTTGTTCTCGATAATTTCTTCATTTAAATGATTCATTTTAAACTTATTCCTTCTAGAAATCTTGGAGGGGTCAATCAAGCAAAAATTATAGATAAGCAAATATTGTTCTGGAATTCCTGTGCATTGTGAAATGAATCGCCTGAAATCCTTAATTTTTAAATCCTTTGGTAGATTGAAATGATTACTATGAAGATCATATAATTTTTGATGCTGTTCAACTTCCAAAATAGACGGGGTTATACCTAATCCATGGTAATTAAGAATATCCTCCTTGGAAAGTAAGAAGATATCCATATTTCTTGTCTTCCTAATTATTTCTTCTCTTCTTTTCTTTTCGAGTGCCTTTTCTCTTTCTATCAACTCCCGGGTTTGTAAAGGAATATCAAGGACAGTTAATTTTTTTAAAATGCTATTCCTCATAGAATTTTTTATGTATACAAGGATATATGCATTCCCTTCAAATCTATTCAGTCGATTTATAATCCCTCTATCTTTATGCTTGAATATCGAAGATGGGCCTCCAAAATTGCAAGTAAATACTTCGTCATAGTCCGCCTCTCTTACTATTTCATCATTAAACAAATACCATCCACCATCAATATAAGGCTTAATGTAAGCAAAATAATGGCCATTGTTAATGTTTCCTTTATGAACTACAATAGAATGCAGGCTATAACTTTCTTCTCTGGAGTTTTCCATCGCTTCGTTGTCTTGATTAATGTTACGAGCTTTGTATGGAGATAAATTGATTTCATCATAGAATTGAAAGAAGTCGTTTATTTTGTCCATTGAATCTTTCCTTGGATTATACTCAAATCTTTTTAGTTGTAGAATAAGCACAGGAGGAAAATTCAAAAACTTCAAAAACTTCTTTGCTTTTTGTTTTCCATGCTCGTCTGTATGGTATTTATCTTCACCGTCCATTATTTCCTCTTCAGTGTATTTGTTAAAACTTTCATAGATGGTGTTGCAGCCTTTAATAGTAAGCTGTAGATCATAGAAAGATTCTTCTTTTTTAGAATGATAATCAACATCAACACAGTCGATACAGTTTAATATTTTTCCTTCAAATAGGTATTTAAAAGTTCCCTCAGCCTTAGTTCCCTTCATTCTATTTTCCATGATGTCACATAGAAGTAGATTAAATTCTTGTACATCGTGCTGAATGAATATTTGATCATCACTCCATCCGAAACTTTTTGTTAATCTTTCGGTTGATATAGGATCATCTTCTGTTAATAAATCATAAAAGAGTCTTTGAAGAGAGTATACTACTGAATTAGATTGAACCTCTGAATAATCAACTGGTACTTGGAACAAAGCATTTTTGAAGAACCCCAATATATTTAGAGTTTGTAGCATCGAATTCATGTAACAAGTCATTGCTTGATTGACTATTCCTGTAAACTCTGTATCTAAATTATGATTCTTTTTAATTGTAACTTCAACTACGATAATCGGATCATCTTTGGGTAAAATTTTGTAATAGAAAAATGAATTAAGAGGAATTTCCTTGAATATTATCTCTCCTTTTTTCACATTTTTAAAATTTAAATTTAAAGTTGTGAAATTTACGATTGTTATAACCAAAGAAATATCATACGTTTTTTCGTCGTTTCCTTCAGTACTTTTTTCTTCATTACAATAATTGCTTTTGTTTTCGATGTGATATTTTCCATTGAGGCTATTCGTATTATTATTAAGGATAGAATCAGAAATCTTACATGTGTAATTAATTTCCTGATTCACAGTAGCTTGACTACTACAATTAGAATTATAGTAATTATTACTATAGCTAGATCCATTAGACGAGACTTTACTATTATTGCTCGTATCACTATGGGACTCATTAGAAGTTACAGAGTCTGAAAGTAATCCGGATTGATCGTTATTAGAGTTAATACTGTGAGAATTTGAATCAAGTTGACTATCTGAATATGAAGGTGATTGAACATTTGACGCATTTTCATTTGAAGGAGTTTCTTCGTTTTCGTTTTTGTTTCCATTCTCCTTCAAATTCTCGTTTTCGTTTAAATCCATGTTTTCGTTACTGTCCTTAGTATAAGAATTATTGATAGGAGTATTTATATTTTCAGGATTAATCCCGTTGTCTATTTCTATATGCTCATGATTCACTTTAATATCAAATCTATCCTCTGATTTTGATTGACTCGGAATATCTTGACTATCATTCTTCAAATTCAAATTGATCTTACAAACGTTGGCTGGTTTAGCGAAAGTTTGTTTTTGAGCATACTCATTGAAATCATTAGCTATTGCTGTTTCTATTTTTCTTAAATCTTCTTCAAAATCATCCATTTCTAGGCCCTTTCCATTTTGAAAAGCGAATATTAAACTTGAGGATAAAGTCCCGCTAAAAACTACATTTGATAAAGAGAAATAATAATCCATTCCTTGTTCTTTTGTAATCGTCTCTCGCACTTTGAGATCATTATCAAATTTTTTTCTAGGAATTTCAGACTTCCATATTACATCGAAATATATATTTCTATAATATGAACGGTAAAGGTTTGATTTTATCTCAACCAATTCATCTTCAACATTTTGAGGATCATTTTTTTCCTCCTAAAAATAAAAAATTTAAATTACTTTCTCTGATGTTGACGTGCCACCATTAAAATCAAGTTTCGGTTTTTTATCAACTTGAGAGACATCTTCGATTTCGTTATCCTCTCTTGTTCGTTTTTTGCTAGTTGATTGTATAGACTGATTCTCAGAATGCATTTGATTTGATTTATTTAAATAATATTAAATATTTAAATTAAATAATAAAATAATCAAAGTGAAAATTATTCATTAAGTTTTATAGCTCTCAGTAATTTTATAATTGCTTATGTCAAGCATAATAATAATTTTATTTCATAAAAATATTTTCATCTCACTAAATTATTTAACAATTTATATTTAAAATAAATTATCTTAAGTTTATCAAGATGATTATTCATAGATTAAAACAATCTATAAAATTTATTAATCTATTGAAATTAATAAGAAGAGAGCATTTTACGAATAGAAAATTATATATAATTCCAAATAAAAATTTATTTCATTTAGATATGATGAAAAATGAAAATGAAAAAATCTCAACAGAAACCACCAAAAAGGAACAGATTGTCCCAGAAGTGAATTTCGCCTTTGTAAAAGATGAATCTGACCCCTTAAAGGATAAATACGGTGTCCTTCCTTTTATTCAAAGCCAGGTCAACCCAGAAATCAGATTTACAAACGGATGGAACAAAATAGAAGATCTAAATGCTGAATTAGAAGGAAAAGAAGTAAAACTTCGTGCAAGATTACAAAGAAGCAGAATAAAAGGAAAAGGAGGATTCCTTGTTGTTAGAGAGGCATTTAGCACACTTCAATGCTGTCTCTTCGTAGCTGATAATCTGGTATCAGAACAGATGATAAAATTTGTTGGACTTATTCCATTTGAATCTCTAGTCGATATTGTCGGTGTCGTAAAGAAAACTGCGAAACCAGTTGAAAGCTGCACTCAACAACACATCGAACTTGATGTCAGAACTATCCATCTTGTTGTACCTGCTCAGAATATCCTTCCTTTCCAAATGGAAGATGCCATCAGAAAAGTCAACCCTGTAGATGAAGAAGAAACAGTCGCTGTTGTTTCTCAAGTTGAGGTTAAACCAACTGAAGAAACCCCAGCAGATGGCAAGGATAAAAAGAAAAACAAAAAAGAAAAGAAAGAAAAGAAACAAGAAGAGAAAAAAGAAGACAAGAAACAAATTGTCGTTAAGATTGATACTAGATTGAACAATAGAGTTCTTGATCTTAGAGTCCCAGCTACTCAAGCAATCATGAGATTACAATCCGCAGTTGGACAATTATTCAGAGAATATTTATACAAAAATGAATTTGTAGAAATCCATACTCCAAAATTAATCGCAGGGGCTTCTGAAGGAGGAACCAATGTCTTTAAATTGAAATATTTCGATCAAGATGCTTGTCTTGCACAAAGTCCTCAATTATACAAACAGATGGCAGTAATTGGAGATATGGAAAGAGTTTTTGAAATTGGACCAGTCTTCCGTGCTGAAAATTCTAATACCCCCAGACATCTTTGCGAATTTACCGGGCTGGATATAGAGATGGCTTTCAAAGATCATTATTTTGAAGTCTTAGATTTAATTGGAGAGTGTTTCTATTACATTTTCGAAGGATTAAATCAAAGATTCTCAAAAGAGCTAAATGTATTTAATAACCAATATCCTTTTGAACCTATCAAATACTCAAAGAATGCATTGAAATTGAGTTTTTCTGAAGGAGTTGAATTACTTAAATCTCATGGAATCACTCAAGATTTATACGAGGATTTAGATACAGAAAATGAAAAAATGCTTGGGAAGATCGTCAAGGAAAAATATGACACCGATTTCTATATACTCTACAGATACCCAAAGAATGCTAGACCTTTCTATACCATGCCAGATCCAGAAGATGAAAACTTCACAAATTCCTATGATGCTTTTATAAGAGGTGAGGAAGTTCTCTCTGGAGCTCAAAGAGTTCATACTTATGACTTGTTACTCAACAAAGTTTTAGACAAAAAAATCAATCCTGAAACTTTGAAAGACTATATTAACTCTTTCAAATTAGGAGCACCTGCACATGCCGGGTGTGGTATCGGATTAGAAAGAGTTGTTAAACTCTTCTGTGGAATGGGAAATATTAAAAAATGTGTTATGTTCCCAAGAGACCCTAAAAGATTAACTCCTTAAATAATTGTTTCAAAAATATTATGCAAAAGAGAGACATAATTCATTTATTATTATAAATTATTATTTAATTTATCTTTTAATTAGAATTTAATATAATATATTCTTAAAAACATGTTAGCTGATAGATTCAAATCTGGTAAAGCTTTAGATATTGAAAAAAGTTTAAAGGCATACGTTGTTAAACATTATGGTATATATCTACATTTAAATTCATAAAAGATCCTAACTCTTTTGCTAGTATTAAGGATTTCGTTTCAAGCTTTGTTCAACATAGGGCTATAGCGATAAACCTAAACGACTTGGACAAAAGTTTCGACAAATTAAAAAGTTATAAGGAAACAGTTGTAATTTACTTAAATATGCTTTATGCTCTTAAATCAAAAATCAACTTCGGAAGAGATGAATATTCAATGCAATTAGAATTCGGATGGAAGGATGTTTTAGGAAATGATTTTTATTCCTCATATAATATTAACTTCGAATATTTTTCTGTTTATTTCAATCTTGGAATATTATTCGTGCTGATGGGTAAACTCCTCTCAAAATCAACTGACGACGCTAAGCTTAAAGAAGGAATCAAAAACTTTCAGACAGCAGCTTGGATCTTCGACAACATCAAGCAAGAAATTCCTATATGTATCCCGGCTAAAGAAACTCCACCTGATCTCTCCTCAAATTATCTATCCTACGTAATTATTAGTTTTTAAAATATAGTGTTCATTCATCTGCATGGCCCAAGCTCAAACTATCTTACTTGACATTGCAGATAGGAAAGGCATGTCCCCAGAGTTAAGAGCACAATTAGCTAAGGGAATTTCTGATCTTTACAAGAACTCCTACAACCTTGTAAATGATTCTCTAAAAAAATTAATTGATGATCCAACAAGAATTTACTTGAATAATCGTCGATTTTATTTCGCTGCTGTTGCAGCTCTTAAAATGAAAGAGGAATTCGCCGATAAATTTAGCAAGACAGGAGAAGGTTACGGCAAACAAATCGCATTCTTGGGTCTAGCAGTCGAATGTTTAAACTCAGGAACTAAAGATCTTAACAAAGCTGCCCACTTGATAGACATCAACGAATTCACCTCATTCAGAGCAGGGTTAGAGCAAACAGGAAGTGAAATGTACGAAAAAAATCGAAGAATTTATTTCGATTCAGTTCCTGAAATGGGTTCATTGCCTAAGATAGAAAAATTAATTAAAGTATTCCCTCTCCAATTACATGATGATTTGACTAATCTAGACTCAACCAAACCTTTGGAAGGTCTTGTCCCAAAGGAAGTTAAACCTATGATGATGTCTTATAAGGAGCAGATGATGAATTACATAAGTGAACAATTAGACAAATACGAAAATGAAGGAAAAGTAGCTACTTTCCTCAACGAGCTCATCCTTCCTCAAAGTTTAGAAGCTGCAACTTCTACTACTGAGATATCAGATTCGTTATGGAGAAGAATCAGTGAAATTCAACAAAAAGGAGGAACAACATTTTTGAGCGGTCAAATTAACTCTTTAGAAAAAAAGGCTGAAGAGATAGAGAAAAGAATGCAAGACATGGAATTAGCACTATATGTAAATATTAAATAACGATTAAACATAGAACGAAGATCAAGAAGATACTAAGTTGAGAAATCTCTATGGAAATAAATGGAACCGATATCCTAGTTCAAACCTGAATGGAAAATTTTATCAATTTTTAAAAGATTATAAAGGTAAAAGAAATATATTATTTATTCTTATACTACATTAGAGAAATTGAAAATCGCAAAAAATTGCGATGCAGGAATCAAAGAATCCATTGTTGAAAATATTAGATTTTTCGAGCTTCTTAATCTGCCTAAGCCTTCTTTAGAAAACAAAATTCCTGTAAAATCAGATGACTCGAAATTAAAAAATTCTGAAGAAGCACTAACACTCAGAAAGGGTTTAGACACCTTAGAAGGTCTCAAAGATAAGTGCATGGAAACTATTGACAGAATATTCCAAATGCTCAATGAAGATAATATTATTCCTGAATTTATTCGTGTACTTCAGAAGAAAACAACAGAGAAAGCTGTAAGTCAATTATTTTTACGATATTCTAGGTATTTGCGGAAAATAAAACAAAATACGAGCAATTCTTTAAAGAGTTAGAAACGATTTCTAAGCAAATAGCCGAAACTAAAAAGGAGATTACTATGAAAAATGAGATATTCTTAAAATTAAAAGGGATGATTCAGATGCCCAACAAAGAAAACGAGAAATTCTTTTCAGATTTAGAGAATTATGTGCAATTGTATAACCAAAAATTCATCAATCTTCAACAAGGCGCAAATTTCTATACTCAGTTTACTTTGAGACTAAACGAATTAAATGCTCAGATCACTGATTATCTATATTCTAGAGATTTAGAAAAAAATGATTTTATTAGAATTATTACAAGCGGGCAAGCTGTGACTTTTTCAGGATACACCAGTAAGAAAATATAAGTTTATAAATTTAATTTTAGCTAACTTTTTGGACCCCAATTCAAATTTGATTACTAACCTTAATTATTCTTATAGATATGGAAGTAATACAAATAGAGGAAATCGATAAATTAGATGGCATTTTAAATAATTAAGCTAAGAATAGCTAAGAATATGTTTATATTTTATATAAATTTAAGTAATAAATATTAGAAATACATTTAATATTGAGGAATATAGAAAATTGGTTTTTTTAAATAATTCTTTTATGAGGGAATATTATTGAGAATTGTTTTAATTAAATATATTTATACAATTTTAATGAAAAAATTAGAACATATTTCACAAAATACAAATGACTTGATCTTATCAGAAATCAATAAAGAATCCACTAATGTAATTCTTCCACAATCTTTTCCGGAAACAGAGCTAAGAGAAATTGAACAATACTTTTTCTCTGATGATGTTCTTGAAAAAATAGTTAGTTCATTGTATTATGAAGATGATATAGTATGCTTATGCACACCGGCAGTAGCAGATGCATTCTATCGATTAAAAGAAAAAACAGTCGTCTGCTTAGATTTAGATAAAAGGTTTAACTATCTTCCATTATATCAGTATTATGACCTTTTAAAACCTCATGAGATAGAGATAAAACCAAAAATAATTATAATAGACCCTCCTTTTTTTAAAATAAACCTGGTCGATTTGTATAAATGTATCGAGTATTTAACAAGGGGAGACAAATCAACTAAAATTATAATGGCTTACGTACATAGAGAAGAAAGAGCTCTATTGAGTATTTTTAAATCCTACGGGTTAAAACTCACTAAATTTAAATTAGAGTATAGAAATGTGGATTCAAGTAAATGGAATAATTATGCTCTCTATGCTAATTTTGAATGTAATAAGATAAAATTTTATCAAAAAAACAAAAAGAATGTGAAATAAATAACTTAAATGAAATTTATATTAAATTCTGATTTTAAATCTATTTAAAAATTATATAATAAATTGGGTGTGTATTAAATATAGAATTACTAATATTTGATTTTTATAACACATACCTGATTTAATAGATATAATTAATATTTATTAAATTTTTTAATAAATGAAAAATAAAATTGAATTACTTGAAGAAAGACTCAACAACATAAATGATGTCCTTGGAGTTATCGATCCAAACGATTTCAATGTCAAAATGGGGAAAGGCTCAATAACTAAAGATAAGTTGCGTACTTTATGTGATGTACTTATATTTTTACAAAAAGAAATTTCAGAAAATGAATCAGCGACATTCAAAGATGTCTACAAAAAATGTAAAATATCATCCTCATATTAATACATATAGTTGAAGAACTAGCACCGCTTTTTGATATAGAGAAATTTAGATCTGAATCGAATATTTCTGAAAAGGAAATGTATTTGATGATCCTATCGAATGAATTTGAAATGCAAAAATTTTGTAAAAATTTGAATACAGTTAAAGAAAATCAAAGTTTCCTTGATTTAAACGCTGTTGCAGAGGGACCTGAAAAAATTCTCGAAATTAAGCCTTTAGAATTGAAGACTATGGAAATGGAAACCAAAGTATTGCAAATTTCTCAGAATATTGATGATTTATTGAAGAATTATAGCGAAACAGTGGATGTTATCAATGAAAAATTTAATTTATATAATAAATTGATAAGTAATTTGGAAGGGAAAAGATAAAATATATATATATTTAATTTTATAAAATTATATAAGTAAATAACAAGTATTTACCGTAAAAGCACAATTAGAGCGACCATTCGAATAGAGCGACTTTTTTTTAGTGATTACTGAGGCTCCTCACTTTTTGCCTCACCTCACCTCACCCTCTCCTAATTTTTTATACCCTCCGTAATCATATAACAGTGTTTTTTTATATAATAAGATATTTTTAGATATTTTTAAGGAGAATAATTTATTTGATTATCATAATTTTTTTGTGGAGAAAATTGTTGGGGATTGGGGATTGGGGATTGGGGATTGGCCAATCCCCAATCCCCAATCCCCAATCCCCAATCCCCATAGATCAAATAGTTTTTAAAGTATAAA
>Ga0169931_10003258_pt1 | contig 25847 bp, 24 predicted proteins | sample Kivu_15m_20L_FD_129675 | JGI IMG/M metagenome (GOLD analysis project Ga0169931, IMG submission 129675) | Freshwater microbial communities from Lake Kivu, Western Province, Rwanda to study Microbial Dark Matter (Phase II) - Kivu_15m_20L... | ecosystem: Environmental > Aquatic > Freshwater > Lake...
GTCGGGATCGAACCGACGACCCACGGATTAAAAGTCCGTTGCTCTACCGACTGAGCTAAAGGCCCCAACTGAGCGCCGCACTTCTTGGGCGAGGCGGGACAATATTAGCGGATTAACTTCCGATCAATTACTACAGACCCATTAGCTTTGCTTATCTATCTGACTTTGGCAGTATCTGATTTGCTTCCGATATTACTGCAGGTACTCTTTGGATTTTGACGGTCGAAAACATCTTTATTGATTCCTCAACCCACTCCAAAATTTGTGCTGGTAAATGGTTGAGGTCATGTAGTTGATAACCCTCGTTGATGTATCGGGAATCAAATACTCGTATGGTGGAGACTTTGAAGTAGTTCCCGACTCAAGCACCTCAATTGAATGAATAATCCCTAATGTATTTAGACCACTCATTATTATCGAACCAGATTCAAGTGCTTCCGGTCTTTCCATAGAGTCACGGACAGTAATCGCCTTGAATCCTAATATTACAGACTCCTCAGAGACTGATCCACTATCTGAAAAAACTATCCGTGACTCTTTCTGTAATTTACAATAATCGATAAAGCCAAAAGGCTCGTGAAAGGTCAGTAAGGGGTTGATCTCTAGGTTTAGTTCATCTAACTTACTCTTTGTCCTCGGGTGAGTTGAAATAACAATTGGTTGATTGAACTTAAGCGCGATCTCATTTAATGAACTAATAAAATTCTGCAATCTTGATGGATCATCAACATTTTCTTGGCGATGAGCACTAACTAAAAAGTACTTATGAGATTCAAGCTTTAACTCTCTTAAAATCTTTGAAGAATTAATTTCATCTCTGAAATATGAAACTACTTCGCAGAGTGGTGATCCAATAACAGCTATATTCCTTGGGTGAAGACCCTCTCTTAACAGATTCTCTTTAGCATTATTGGTATATACTAAATTAAAATCTGAGAAATGATCTATGATCCGACGGTTTATTTCTTCGGGCACATTTTCGTCAAAGGAGCGATTACCAGCCTCGAGATGGTAGACAGGAATTCCCCTACGTTTTGCAATGATTCCAGCTAACGCACTGTTTGTGTCTCCTAAAATTACTACTGCGTCTGGTGGATTATTCTCAAATTCTAATTCAATTGCTGGTAGCAAACCGCCTAGAAATGTTCCGAGTGTTGAATTCTCTGACTCCAAATATAAATCTGGAATTCTAATTTTAAGTTCTTTGAAAAAAACTTTTGAAAGATTTGAATCTGAATTCTGGCCAGTGTGTACTAATCGATGCTCAAAGACTTCATCTAGGCGTTTAATAATTAATGCCAATCGAATTAATTCGGGTCTAGTACCAAGAATTGTAGTTATTTTTGTTTTTTTCATAAAGAATGTGTTTCTTTATATTGTATAAACTCTGGTAAATGGCTAATCAACTCCGCAACCTGATCAACGGTGAGTTGATTCGTATTATGAGATGTATAAGCAGCCTCTTCAGAAACATCTGATTGTCCTCTTTCAAAATAAATTTGATAGTCCAATGATCGAGTATCCATAGGGACTTGAAAGTACTCTCCACGATCGATTGCCCTACTTCCCTCTTCGCTACCTAATAATGATTCGTACAACTTTTCACCATGCCTTGTACCTATTTGATTTATTTTTACTTTACCTTTAACACGCATTATCTTGGTTACAGCCGCAACCAAGGTTTCCACAGTACAAGCAGGTGCCTTTCTTACAAACAAATCCCCAGTTGAAGCGTTTGTAAAGGCATACTTAACTAGCGAAACTGAATCTTCAAGTGACATCATGAATCTAGTCATCATTGGATTAGTAATTGATATGGGTTCACCTCTGCGAATTTGTTCCATAAAAAGCGGAATAACAGAGCCTCGCGACATCATTACATTTCCATAGCGAGTTATTGAAATTTTGGTTTTACTATCAGGAAAATTTCGTGCGTATGATTGTGCAACCTTCTCCATAAGTGATTTGGTCATGCCCATTGCATTTATTGGATAAACAGCTTTATCGGTACTCAAGCAAACTATTCCTTTAATGCCATACTTAATTGCACTATTCAAAACGATAGAGCTTCCGTTGATATTTGTGGCTACAGCTTGCATTGGAAAGAATTCACATGATGGCACCTGCTTTAGAGCAGCCGCATGAAAAACATAATCAGATCCATCAATTGCAGGTTCAACACTAGATTGTTCGCGAACATCTCCGATAATAAACTTTACTCGTAAATCTTTGAGAGTTCCTCTCATCAAGTCTTGCTTTGTTTCATCTCGACTAAAAACTCTTACCTCTGCTACACCTTCAGTTAGAAGGTGTTTAACCATTGCTGAGCCGAAGGATCCTGTTCCACCAGTTATGGTTACGACTGAAGACTTGATGCTGTTACTCATAATGTCTCCATCTTAGTATTTTGTTTACTTTTCTTGTAGCCATTTACCGTAAATAGAAACCATTTGCGCTATTGATGGCACCTCATTGTAACCGCCATTGCTCCATAATTGAAGATTCACCTCTGGATTGATCGTGCTTAAACTTCTATTAATTGGCGATTCCGCCTCAAATTGGATTATTTGCAAATCGCCGCGTCCAAAGTTTGAAGCAATTAATTTAATCAACTCATATTTATTTACAATGTCTTTTGGGATCAGATGTATCGCTCCTGGCTTGTAAGTTCCAGATTTAATCACTCCCGAAACAATCTGTGAAAACTGCAAAGTAGTAACTCCATTCCAAAAGTGATTGACGTAACCTTGGATCAGCGCACCTTTAGGCTGCGAAATTACCCACTCTAGTAGTGAATTATTGCTACTTAATTCTTTTCCAACTATCGAACACCTAATTAGCATTGTATCTGAAATAGATTGCTCGCCGATATTCTTAGTCAACCCATATATGTCAACCGGGTCTCGTGGATTGCTTTCGGAATAAAAGCCTGTTTTCCCTGAGTAAACACAATCAGTACCAATTTGGATCACCGAGATACCATTTTTACTCGCATAACTATTCAGTTCAGCTGGAAACTGTGAGTTAATTTTACTTGCAAGATTAACGGAGTCTTGATCGCCATCAGTGATAAGTTGCTTAATCATTCCGATACAGTTAACTACATAATCGATTTCTAATCCTGTAAATAAATTGCCAAAACTTTTCATGCTAGTTACATCTAAAGTTCTGCATAAATTATTGCCTGTAACTGATTTACCTAACCTGTTAAACTCATATATCGTTTCAAATTCACTTTCGAAAAAATTTGTAAGGGTTGACCCAAGCATTCCAGTGCTTCCAAGAATTGCAATAGTGGTCACAAGGTAAACCATATCATTACAAATTCTCGCAATACGGTGTAGATTTATGGCGTGAGTAACTACCCAATATTGACAATAATTACCCCTGTTTATAATGGCGAGAAATACATTTCAGAAACAATTGATTCAGTGATTAAGTCACAAATTATGTACCCCTATGAATATCTTGTTCTAAATGACGGATCAAAAGATGAAACGCTTAAAATTTTGCAAAGCTATAAAAGTGATATCAAGATTTTTTCTCATGAAAACATAGGTGAATCAGATACCGTTAATAGAGGTATAGAGAATGCGTTAGGTGAGTTTATCCTTGTGATAAGCGCAGATGATCCATTACTAACAAGTGACTTAATCAATAAAGCTTGTAAAATTCTCCTTGAAAATTCATCAATTGTTGCGATATACCCCGATTGGAAAATTATTGATAAGGACGGTAAAACTCTCAAGAACCAAATACTGCCTGAATTTACAGATGAGTTGCTCGTAGGGCATTGCAAGTGTCTGCCAGGCCCAGGCACAATTTTTCGCAAAGACAAAGCCCTCCAGATAGGCGGAAGACGTTCATGTTGGAAATTTGTTGGTGACTACGACTTTTGGTTACGTCTAAGTAGGGTTGGTAAAATTGTGAGATTACCTGGAGTTTTAGCTCAGTGGCGAGAAAATCAAAATTCAACCTCAGTTTCGCAGCGTGATAATAAAATGGCTATGGAACGTATTAAGGTTATTGAAGACTACTTATTTGAGAATAAAACTTCTGAAGACTTGAGCCGGAAAGCGCTTGGTAATGCTTACTACTTGGCAGCTAGGCTTGCCTTTTTTGACCCAAAAATTAATGGCCGTTTTTTGTTATTCAAATCGCTTAGGTACAGAAGAGGTTGGCCTGAGGAAGCAAAATTGTATGTTGTTTTGTATTTAATTTTAATGCCACTTAGCTCAGTAATTATTCGACCTTTTTCAAAACTAGTTACACGAATTATCTCTTATAAGTAAAGTTCCTTTAGTTTTTCGACGCCAATTTTTAATGAATACTTCTCCTGTAAAATTCTCGAATTTAAAATGCTTGCCTGATCAACAAGCAAACCATCAGTAATGGCAGTATTTATTGAATCTTTAATTGATTCGATATCCCAAGGGTCAACTAATAAGCCGTTTTCACCATCAACTATGAAATTTTTCCCGGCTGAATTTTCACTTTGTATTGGAAATGCTCCTGCCTGCATAGCTTCAACTAAAACCCCTGGCAAGCCATCTGATATAGCAACGCTGATTGCCACTCGAGCATTGTGAAATAAACTGCACATTTCAGCATGGCTAATTTTGGGTAAAACTCTAATATTAATTTTATGCTTATTCCGAAGCATATCAACCTGAATTTGAACGGCGTTCGGAGCCGAGTAAACGAGTATTTCAAATTCATTTAGTTGACTACTAAGTTGTGAAATTGCTTGCAGCACATTAAGTGCTCGGCCTGTATCAGATTGATGCCCTTTTACAAGAATTGTCTTGCGCATACTTGGCTTAATTTGATCTTTCAATTCAGAAGAATTCTGTCCAATAGTGATGTATACAGGTGCTCTAAAGTCACCAGTAAAACCTAATCTTTGTGCATCAACTAACTCTTCTTGTCTTTCTGCTGTAACTATATCTGCCCAAGATAAGCATGCTTTTATCCGATAGCTATGTTGAGCCGACCAAGAATACAAAGTTAAGTCGCTACCCCAAGTCGAAATAATTTTTTTTGAATTTGAAGGAATCTTACTGTAGTTTGAAATGTAATTATAAATGTATGCCCCATGTTGCATCTCATGAAAATGAATTATTCCAGGCTTATTTTTAATTATTAAACGAGCTAGAAAATATGATCTCCATCGAATTCCGATCAGGCTATCTAGTAAGAAATAAAAAGCAAAATTTAGTTTATTAAATGGAACCAAGTGAAAAACGACTATATCTCTACTGCGTTTTTTTTTGCGCAGTAAAATTCTTGAATCCTTAAATCGAGGACGATCAGAAGGGTAAACAAGAATTTTGCGTCCTGGAAACTCTTGCCTTGTTGTTTGTAACCACTTTGCAAAATGAGGTGAGTCAGCCATTCCCACAAAAAGAATTACATTCATATTCAGATCAATTGATTTATTATGCTCGGCCCTTGAGTGATAATCTATATCCAGATTATCCCTACTTTTAACTAAATGTTTAAACAACATAAACGCACTATTTTGTTTTAATAAATTTGTCGGCTAATAACTTTAGTAAATTGCGAGCCTGAATATCAGTTTCCGGTATATTACTGTGGAGAGTCTCAATCAATCCTTGGCTAACAGAGTGAATGGATTTTGAAATAGTTGGAAATCTAGTACCCACAACAGGACCATCATACAATTCCTCGTGCAACTTCTCACCATTTTGCAATCCAATGATATCGACATTAAATGGAAGTTTTAAATAATCTGCAATTCTGCGCACAACGTCGATGATTTTTACTTCAGATCCCATATTTTGTATATAGGTTCCAGTCTCTTTCAAAGAGCATGCCGCTAAAACTAAGTTAGCTGCTTCATTTTGTGACATAAAATACCTACTTACGTTCTCATCAGTAATTGTAACTGGTATATCGTGCTTTATCTGATGAATAAAAGTTTCGATAACAGAACCCCTGGAGGCAAATACATTTCCGAACCTAACTGAACATTGTTTGAGATTTGAGTTCAAATATACTTCTTCAGTTAACAATTCAGCTAATTTTTTTGTGTGGCCTAAAATTGATACTGAATTTGCTGCTTTATCTGTCGAAATATTTATAAACTGAGATACTCCTGATTCAAAACATAGTTCAGCTAAATTTAAAGTTCCTAAGATATTGGTTAAAAAACCTTCACGTGGAAATTTTTCAAGCATCACTAAGTGCTTTAAAGCAGCAGCGTGAATTACTATACTGGGCTTCGTCGTTTCCAATACATTTTCAATACTGGTGCGATCCCTAATATCTAATATTAGATATCTATCGGAATGAGCAGCAGATTTATTCGTCAATAATAATGATAGCTCGTGTAAGCTAGATTCATCGCGGTCTGCTAGATATAAATTAGAAATTCTTACAGCAGTCAGACGTTTGGCTAAGGATGATCCGATTGAGCCTGCAGCACCAACAATTAGAATTCGTTCAGAATCAAATTGATTTAGTAAAACTTCATCACTTAGCAGTAAAGTTTCACTACGACCAGTGACAAATTCAAAAAAATGTTTATAGGAATCTGAGTAAGGATTATTCTGTAGAGACATATACTTAGGGTTATAGTTTTACAAAAATATCGCGGAGTGAGTAAGAGAAATCAAGCTTGTATTTATCAATCTTCATAAGTGGTCTCCTTGAGTAATTTTCTTAGATCCCTTATTGGCCTTCTGCTTGTGCGCGCGTATTGTTCACAGAAAGTCTTTCTCGCAAATTGTATTGAATCTTGCCTCCACCAGGAGTCTACATCCTCCCATATTGTGTTAATAGTTTCTGCAATAGACTCGGGGCTAAGGTGGAAGATTCCAGCATCAACCATTAACTGATAGTGTTTTTTGGCAGTCTCATTTAAGTGGTCAAAACCATTTTGCCAAAACGCTATGGTTGGAATGTTAAGAGCTAAAGTTTCAAGAATACCCGTTGAATCATAAGAAAATATTGCCAACCTAGAGTTCTTATACTGCTGCAATATAGGTTGCTCCCAATACTCAATCCGAATCGCGGGGAAAGACTCAATTAATCTTTGCTTGGAATTAAACGAGTCAGTAGCGGATTCATAACGTAGCCTAACTTTTAAATGCTTAAATGGCTTTTCATCTAACAATCCAATAAACAGAAGCAAATTATCAAAATAGATTTGGTGCTCTCGATCTGTATCCCATGTTTTCAATCTATCCTCGTAAGGATACTCAAGTAAAAGGAGATCCCCTTTTTTGTCATTCTCAACTCTTAAGCCAGCTACTTTGAATACATAAGCAGGTAATGTTGATTCATTTTGGTTTTGCCAGCCCCAAGTTAAGAAAAAATCAGAAGTACTTTCTTCTACTTTCGTTACTAAAAATCTACATGTGCCGTAATTATTTCCATGCTGACCTATAAAATACTTAGTTCCTCTTTCTTGGCAAAGAGCAGAATAAAGCTTGAAGGTTTCGTTAAATGCAAAATCATTAGAAGTAAATATGAATTTTGGTTTCCTGGGCCAATTTGTGTTTTTAACCTGTGAGCTTAAATTTGCAAATCCCTCTAAAAAACAGATTGGCATTAATTCGAAAACCAGCCTTGTAAAAACATTGTCTTCATCCAAAAGTATTTGCTTAGTTAATCGCTTTCTTAATAACAAATCTGGATCTACATTCATCGAGTGATGCTGTGAATTTCTCCAAAATTTTGGGACTTGTCCGTACGATAACTGTAATTTTATTTCTTGCAACGTGGGTAAGTAGCTAGAAATAATAAATGGTTCAGAGCTTCTGACGAAGAGATTACAAAACTTTTTAATATATGATGAAATTGTACTTTCTGTATGTTTCAGATCTGCTTTATGAGAAGGTTTTGAATTTGATGTTAGATCACTTATCAATGTTGTTGAAAAATTTAACTCATCGGTATTTTGTATTACCCGAAGATCTAATGTGCTATTCCAAGCATCCCATTTAAGTGAATTGATCATATCCAATGTATTGGTTGGAATAAAACTTGATGCGGATAACTCTATAAATTTTGAGCCTGTTATCTCAAATTGCTTATTTGCTTGGATTAAAGTCTGATGGCGGTTAATGATGACATCTACAAAATACTTAAGCCAGTGCCCAACCATAGTTTTCCAAAAATTTAAACTATGGTGTGTGTTGTGTTGATTATTTAACACTTTAACAATAATAGGGAGTAATGAGCTCTGCATACTTTCCGAAAGATCTCGATTTTTTAGTTTTACATTAAGTTCTAAACCATAAGGGGGAGCAATTTCTGAGTTTAATTGGTTCCATATATTTTTTCTATCGTAGCGCAGACACCAACCGCCTAAAAACACAATTTTACGGTTTACGTCCCAAGTTCTTTCGTCAGCAGTAGTAATCAGAAAAATACCTTCGGTACTCATAAGCTAAATTTCCATTTTTAAATCTTGGAATTTTGTTTGAATACACTAATGAAAACAATAACTGGCGAAAATCTCTCCATGAACTTACGATTAAATATCATTTTTGGTGAGGAAACTAATGTTTTTAAGCTAAACAGATTATCTCGAAAAGCGTATTTAAAATTCTTAGTACTAAAAAAAATATTGAGACTATATTTATATTCATGTGCTAATTGCAAAAAACCATATTGTGAAAATAAACTTCTTAACTCTTTTTTACTTGGTCTAAACAAGTTATCAATTGGATCTGCGTGGTAGGGGAAAAATCGAGGTCCAGAAACAATTATGTAATAATCTCCCTTTAAGTATTTTGCTAGATTTGTTAACACTGAATTTATAGAATCAACGTGTTCAAGCAAGTTGCTAATCAAAATTATGTCCGGGGAATAGCTGCTTAGTAGATCATACCCAGACTCCTGAGTAAGATCCATTGTTATATCCACGCCTGGTGATTGCTGTAAATCTACATTGATTATCTTTACTTTATAGTCATTCTCTAATTTTTGAAATATAAATTTGTAAATGTAGGGTTGTTGTAGATTGGTGAAAGCCTTAACTTGACTGCCTAGGTTTAAAACTACGATTCCATCTTTATCCGCTAAATTTTTAAGAATTTTGGCAATAAATTTGCCAATGGACTTTGCTTCACTTTTTAGCATCCTAAGCTCATACCCTCATGTTTCCTAGATAGAATATTTCCATATATATGATAGTCCAAAGATTTTAGAATAGACTACAATATATGAATTCTTCTCCAGCGATAAGTATCTGCATACCAACTTACAATCGACATATTTTTCTTGATAGATGCCTACATAGCATAGAGTTAGCTTATTCTTATTATCCTCTTCCCATAGAGATATGTATTTATGACAGCTCGGAAACCGGCAATAGTAGAATCATCGCTGATAAGTATTCAAGCGTTTTGCAAATTAACTATTTTCATAATCAGAATAACGAAGGTTATGCTGGTAATTTTAAGAAATGTTTGTCTATGGCAAAAGCAAAAATGGCATGGTTTATTGGCGATGATGATCTATTGGTGCAAAACAGCCTTAAAGTAATTGCGGAGTTATTCTTAGAATTTCCAACTATTGATTTCTTTTATTGTAATGCATATAAACTAGACGAAAAATTCCTTACTAATTTTGAGAAACCATTTGATACTAAATACTTGCCCACAGAGATGAGTAAATACACATATATAACTAAGTCAAAAATAATTCCATTCCGTAATCTAATTGATTATAAAATTTCATTCGATTTTCTCGGTGGTATGTTTTTGTCAATTTTCAATAAAGAAATGTGGGAATTAAACAGTTCATGCGTACAGGAAGAAACTTCAAAATCGAAAATAAAATTCGTTGATTTGGACAGTACGTTTCCGCATAGCAAAATTTTCGCTAATGCTTTTATGAAAAGCAGTGCGTACGTTTCAAGGGAACCTTTGATTGTCGCTGTTTCCGGTGTACGTGAATGGGTTGAATTATATCCTTTTATTCGTACTTTTCGCCTTATGGATTTATTAACTGAGTATAAGAATAATGGCCTGCCGTACATAACCTATTGGAAAAACAAAAACCATACTGTCAAATACTTTGCATTTGACGCTTTGTACTCTTTACGAAATAGAGAGGGTCGATATCCAAAAATAAAATTGTTTAGATATTTCGTTTCAGCATTTTCTTGTATAAATTTCTATATTTCGTTTTTGAAATTATTCTTATCTTTGCTTAAAAAGTTTTCTAAATATATAGTGGAAGTGTTTGATAGACTACATAAATGATTAATACCCAAACATGTGAGGTCTGTGGATCTACAGATTTGAAAGAGGTCCTTAACTTAGGAAAGCACCCATTATGTGATGATTTAATTCCTGTTGACAATGAATCGATTTCTAACCAGTATCCAATTGAAATCTTACTTTGTACAGAGTGCTTAACTGCGCACCAAAAATTTCAAGTACCGAAGCATGAACTTTTTCCAAAAAGTTATCACTATCGTTCACGATTTACTCAAGACGTACTTAATGGAATGAAAGATTTAGCTGCAAATGTCGATGCCTATCTGCCGGCCGGAGTCAGAGATAAAGTCATCCTAGATATTGGTTCTAATGATGGCTCGCTATTAAATTATTTTAAAGATTTAGGTGCAATTACGGTTGGAGTGGAACCAACAGATGCTGCAATTGATACCAAATCTCATTTTGTCTATCAAAAATATTTTGATCTAGAAACAGCTAAAGAAATCAAATTGAAATTTGGTTATCCTGATGTTATAACTTTCACAAATGTTTTTGCGCATATTGAAAACTTGCATTCGGTACTTGATTCATTAAATCACTTGATTGGATTTGATACATTAGTTGTTATTGAAAATCACTATTTGGGATCAATTTTAGAAAAAAATCAATTTGATACGTTTTATCATGAACACCCTAGAACTTATTCAGCTAATTCATTTAAATTTATAGCAAGAAATCTGAAAGCGAAAATCAATCTGATTAGTTTCACAGAGAGATATGGTGGTAATATTCAGGTTTACCTCTCTAGAGGTAGAGAAGAGTTAGACTTCAGAACCCTACATGAAGTCTTTGAGAATGAAAAATTATTTCTACTGAAGTTCAACCGAATAGAAAAATCAATTTCAATTTGGAAAACCAAAACATCATTATTGTTAAGTAACTTAAACAATATTTATGGTGCGATACCTGCCAAAGCTTTTCCTGGCCGTGCAGCTATTTTGATTAAACTATTAAACATTAATGAGAAACAGATTTGTGCCGTTTATGAAAAACCAGGTTCTCAAAAAATAGGGAATTATGTTCCAGGCACAAGGATACCCATAAAATCTGATTTGGAGTTGAATGATATTGATCAAAATTTACCAATAATAAATTTATCGTGGCACATTGCTGACGAAATCAGTAAGTATTTATCTGATTTGAATTATAAGGGTAAAATTATTAATATAATTGATTCAGACTCTTTCACCTAAAGGAACCTTCTTGAAAAGTCTTTATTTATTTGGTGGTGGAAGATGGGCGCGAATTGTATTAGCTGAAGCAGTAAAGTTATCAGATCAAAGTTTGAATATTGTGGTGATAAGCAAGAAGAATTTCTCATTTATGAAGGAATGGACTCGTAAGTTTTTTTTTGATAGAAAAATTCTCGTGCTTGAACAGCTTCCGGATTTTATAGACGAGGATTCATTTCTATATGTTTTAAATGAAACAGAATTAAGATATGACACTTTGGTGAATCTAATTAAATTTAAAAGACCAGTACTTGTAGAGAAACCATTAGGACTTAATTATTGCGAGGGTAAAAAGATAATTGATCTGTACATGAGCAAGAAAGTACCTCTAATGTCCGCGCAAGTTTTTAGATTTCTTGAAAGCACTTCAAATATTAGAGAAATTCTCGAACAATATGACTTCCATTCAATTCGTGTGTGCTGGTCAGACCCCTACTCTGAAATTAAATCTGGTGAAATAAAAACATATGAAAAAGCGGTTCCATCTTTTCTGGACGTGCTTCCTCATATTTTTTCATTACTCGAAGAGATTATTGGAGATTTTAGTGTTAGTTTTCAGTCAATTAGTTTTAATCAAATAGAAAAAGAATTTTTGCTATCGCTCAGGATTGACTCCTTATTCGGTTTGGACGTCAGTTATTCTAGGATTGCTTCGACAAGGGATAGGTACTTCGAGTTTATTTCATCTTCTGGAACAATTAAATATAGTTTTTCCGAAAATGAAACAATTACAATGTTTGACGAGAATTGTCAGGTTTATTTAAAGGAGTTTGGAAAATCTAAATCAATTCAATTAATGCTCGCGAAGTTTCTATCTTATAAAAATAGCGAAATTGTGGACGCAAAATTTAGTCATGCCACAAACATGAGAGCTCTTGAAATTTGTCAAGAAATACAAACTTTCATTAATTTACGCTCGCAATACGAGCCTTGAGTCTAGTAATTGCTATACTCGCATCACCATGAACTTAGATACATCTAATTTAAGGGCTTATGAAAATTCTTTAGATTTAAGTTTTTTTCGTGGAAAAAAAGTATTGATAACCGGTCACACTGGATTCAAAGGTAGTTGGTTGTCCTTAATACTTTCAGATGCTGGCGCTTATGTGGCTGGCTATGCACTACCGCCGAAAGACACAAGTCATTTTAGTCTTTGTTCAATTCAAAGCTTAGTGGAAAGCAAAATAGGAGACATACGAGACTTAAGCGATCTAAAAGATTTTTTCAGTAAGTTTGAGCCAGAGATTGTATTTCATCTAGCCGCTCAAGCGATAGTAAGTGAATCATATGAAAACCCAGTTAACACCTACGAAACGAATGTACTAGGGTCAGTAAATGTTCTGGAAGCAGTAAGGAGTTCTAGATCCGTTAGAGCTCTTGTGTATATCACTTCAGATAAATGTTATGAAAATAGTGAATGGGTATGGGGCTATAGAGAAAATGACAAGATGGGTGGCCATGATCCTTATAGTGCTTCAAAGGCTGCGGCTGAAATAATTTTTTCGTCTTATTCAAAGTCTTTCTTTCAAAATAGTGAAAGACTGTCTGCTGCATCCGCCCGAGCAGGTAATGTAATTGGTGGAGGCGACTGGTCGGAAGGCAGGGTTATTCCCGATTGCGTTCGAGCGATTGAGAATAATACACAAGTTGAGATTCGCAACCCAAAGTCGACAAGACCTTGGCAGCATGTGTTAGAACCACTGTCTGGTTACTTGACTTTGGCTATGCGCCTTTACAAAATGAATATTGAAAATTACGAAGCGTGGAATTTTGGGCCGAATACAAAAGATATTTATTGCGTAGAAGATGTTGTGAAGTTATTCTACTCAAGGATAGGTAGAGGCGAAATGTCCATAATTAGAGAAAATCGAAGCAAGAGTAATTCTGGCCACGAAGCCGGTCTGCTCCAACTAAATTGCGACAAGGCCATTAGCAAACTGGGTTGGACTCCAAGATGGAGTACTGAAAAAGCAATCTTGGAAACTGCCACATGGTTTGAAGAATTCCTTAAAAAAGAAAAAAGTATGATTGCGGTTTCTCGCGCTCAAATTAGGGAGTACTTTGTTGAATAACATAATTGATGGGGTTGTTATTACAAAGTTAAATCAGATTTTTGATGAACGTGGAAAAGTAATGCATATGCTCAGCACTAAGTCACCGGTTTTTGAAAAGTTTGGAGAAATATATTTCTCAAGCACTCATGCAGGTGTAGTTAAGGCTTGGCATATGCACAAAGAAATGAAACTAAATTATGCAGTAATCTATGGAGAGATTAAGTTCGTACTTTATGATGCGAGAAAAAATAGCCCCACTTTCGGTCAGATACAAGAAATGTTTGTGTCACCTGAGAACTATGTACTAGTAACTGTTCCTCCAATGGTCTGGAATGGATTCAAGAGTATTGGCGGAAAGAGTTCAATTGTTGCAAACTGCTCAACTTTGCCCCACAATCCTAATGAAATTTTAAGAAAAGCACCCAATGATCCTGAGATTCCTTACAACTGGGAAATAGAGTTTAAATAACATGAGAATAAGGGTGTAAAAATGAAAGTTTTTATCTTAGCAGGCGGGTTGGGAACCCGGCTTAGTGAGTTTACCGGTTTGATTCCAAAGCCAATGATTAAAGTTGGTGGAAAACCAATTCTTTGGCACATCATGAAAACTTTTGCTAGTTTTAACCATAAAGATTTTTACATTGCTTTAGGTTATAAATCTGATGTAATCAAAGAATACTTCTTAAATTATCATGCATTGAACTCTGACTTTGCGATTGAACTTGAATCTGGGAATATAACCATCAATCAAAAGGATTTGATTGATTGGCGAGTAACCCTTATAAACACCGGAGAAAATACAATGACTGGCGGTAGGGCAAAGCGTCTGGCGAGCTTTGCTAATGGTGAAACTATTATGCTTACTTATGGTGACGGTGTCGCAGACATAAATATAAATAAGTTGTTAACTTTTCATAAAAGCCATGGCAAAATGATCACAATGACTGCAGTCAGGCCTGCAGCGCGATTTGGTGAATTGCAGTTAGTTGATAATAAAGTAATAAGCTTCAAGGAAAAGCCGCAAATGAATGATGGTTGGATTAATGGTGGGTATTTTGTGATTGAACCAGCTTTCTTTGATCTAATTGATGGCGATGCAACACTTTTAGAGCGCGAACCACTTGAAAGAGCTGTTGCCTTTGGTGAGTTAATGGCTTATAGGCATGAAGGTTTTTGGCAGTGTATGGACACAAAACGTGACCATGAACTTCTCGAATCTTTATGGGCCCAGGGTGCACCCTGGGTTAAATTGTTCAATTAATGAAAATATTAATAACTGGTGGTTTAGGTTTCATCGGAGGTAGATTAGGTATTCATTTATTTGAAAATGGTCATGAAATTGTTCTTGGTACCCGCAAAAATATAAATCCTCCTGTTTGGCTACCCGCTGCAAGCATGAAGATGATGGATTGGGAATCTGATGACTCATTAAATGAGGCTTGTTTAGATATTGATTTAGTGATTCACGCTGCTGGCATGAATGCAAGCGATTGTGAATTAAACCCCGTGGCTGCTCTTAATTTTAATGGAAATGCCACTTCAAAAATACTAAGCGCTGCGGTTAGTAATGGCGTAAAAACTTTTTTTTACCTTTCTTCAGTACATGTGTACTCCAGCCCACTCCAGGGCATAATTGATGAAAATACCATCCCCGCTAATCCTCACCCATATGCAACTTCACACTTAGAAGGCGAAAAATATGTTCGGGAAGCGAAAGATAAGGGTTTAATCAACTCAACTGTCCTTAGGCTTTCCAATACATATGGAGCACCCACAAGTCCAGGCGTAAATTGTTGGAAACTTTTAGTAAACGATTTATGCATGCAGGCAATCATATTTAAGCAATTGATACTTTCGACATCAGGTAAGGCTCACAGAAACTTTATTACCTTAAGTGACGTGTGTACCGTCATTAAAGAAATAATCTATAAGTCAGAGAGTCAAATTCTTCCTCAAACACTAAATATTGGTAACACACATTCGTCAACTCTGTATGAAATGGCAGTTTTAGTTCAATATAGATGTGAAGTAATTTTAGGATTCAAGCCAGATATCCTTGTTAATAGTGATAACTCAAGTCAAGACAATACATCTTTTGATTTTAAATCCTTATACTCTAATTTGTTTGCGAATAAAATAAAAAATAATATCGATGGCGAAATGGACGAATTGATAAATTTTTGTAAGAAATATTTCGGGAATAATAGTTCATTAATTGAAGTAAATTGATGCAAACTCCTTTAATTACAGTAGGAATTCCTTCTTACAATCATGCTAAATTTTTAGAAAAATGTTTAAATTCAGTGATTAAGCAGACGTATCCCAATTTAGAAGTGATTGTTGTTGATAATTACTCTACAGATGGCACAGATGACATTTTGTCTGGCTTTAGTGACCATAGAATTTCTGTTCTAAAAATAAACAATGAGGGGTCAATCGCCATGTCTCGAAACACTATTCTAGACAAATCTCGTGGTGAATGGATTGCATTCTTAGATTCTGATGATTGGTGGAAGGAAGATAAACTTGAGAAATGTGCACATAATTTCCTACCTGGAATTGATTTAATTTATCATGATTTGATAGTTGTTGATGAAACAGATAATAGATCTCAAAATATGAGCATTAAAAGTAGAAAATTAAAAAAACCTGTTTTTAAAGATTTGATCATAAAAGGGAATACGATTGCAACATCATCAGTAGTGGTTAGAAAATTGGTACTTAGCAAGGTTAACGGTATGAATGAATCAGAAGAAATGTTTGGAATCGAGGACTTCAACACTTGGTTGAAAATTTCACAAATTACAGATGGTTTCAAACTCATTTCTAACAATTTAGGTTTTTACCGGATGCATGGAGAAAATATGTCATCTAATAGATGCTTCACACAACCTATCGCAGCCTATAAAGAATTTTTACCATTGTTAACAAAAAAAGAAATCAAAACTATGGAAAATAACTATTCTTATATTGCTGCTCGGTTGAATTTTCTAGTAAAAAATAACTCAATTTGCAAGAGCGACCTATTAAGCGTAGTTAGGTTTGGAAAATTAACTAATCGCATTAAATCTATCTATATGTTGCTCGCTTTAGGATTACGAAGGTGGCAAAAATAATTATCTAGCCTAACTTTTTTAATTCAATTTATCTGGCAACAATTTGTTAAGCACTTCAGAGATATGTCCTGGATTCCAATCGATAAACTTTGACAATTTTTGACAATCTAAAATAGAAACCAACTTGATTTTGTCATCATTAACTATAATGGTTTCATTCTCAAATCTATATCCTTTATTTGCAAAAATTTCTAGAACTCTTGAAATGGAAGTGCCTATGCCAGTGGATATATTAATGCTAACTTCATTCATCTCAATTTCTAATATTTTTTCTACTGCCTGTACCACGTCTTTAATGTGAACGTAGTCGCGAATAATATTTTTATTTTTGAAAATATTTACTTTTCCACCAAACTTAATAGAGTCTAATAATGACCCAATAAAACCATACTTTAGATTTAATCCGTATACATTCGATATTCTCAAATTAGAATGCATCACGTTTTTATCTTTCATTAAAGTAAAAAGGGTTTTTTCTAAGACTAATTTCTTGTTTTGTTTATCATCAATAATTACGTTTTGATCAGACTCGTCCAAGGGTTCAGCTTTATCCATATAGACCGATGCTGAACTTAGTAAAAAACTTTTAGTCGATTGATATGAAGTTGATCCAAGCCATTTATATAGAGTTTCACTTTGGTTTAATAACATACTGGAATCTCTCCAAGCAAATATAGTTGAATTCGTTATTATTTTCAATTTTTGTGCTTCTAAGTAAGAATATTTATCAAAGTTTTTTTGTTTAACATAATCGTTGTCATAGCAAGATTGGTTTGTTACACATATTACTTTCAGCTTTTTGGAAACAAAATTTTTAATTATCTCATTGGTAATTTCTCCGTAGCCAAAGATAACGACATCTGCCTCTTCTACTCTCATAAATAAATCATTTTAGAAGTCTTCACTGGCAATGTTAATCATATTCTCATTAATGCTTTTAAATACCAATATAGATATCGTGGCACTGATTTTAAAAGTGGGAAATTTGATTTTCCTTCGGATCTTTCAATCCAAATGGTAGGAATTTCCGCAATTTTTAATCTAAGTTGTTTTGCTTTTGTCACTAACTCTAATCCAAGTTCAAATCCATACCTAGACTCAATTGTAATCACTTTTAAAAAATTCTTGTCATAAATTTTGAAGTTATTGGTTGAATCCCTTGTTCCTATACGTGCTAAATGGTACAGACTTAAACCCGCAATTCTGCTGAGAAATCCTTTTAAAAACGGTGACCCAACCAGCTGCCCGCCTTGCACATGACGAGATGCCACTGCAACGCTTACACCTCTCTCAACTAATTTTACTAAATCGTCAATTTGATTTACATCATCACTTCCATCGCCAGCAACCACAGCAATGAAGTCGCCTTTGGAATTAGATATGCCCTTCTTAATCGCCATAGCAGGCCCAGGACCTAGATCATTTAAAATGAATCTGAATCGTGGATCACTTTTACTATAAGCTTCAATGAAGGGAATAGTCGAATCTTTTGAATCATCCACTATGACGAGACACTCGAAACTTGTCTTTACAGAATCTCTAATTCTATTTAGAGTTAGGACTATATATTCTGCTTCATTATAAGCTGGTATCACTATAGAAAGCAATTTCATGGCCTAAGGATACACTAGAAAATTAAAGTGTAGTTTGAATAGAGTCACTTATTTTTTGTGTAAACCTCGCGTCGTCTAGAGTTGGCAATGTATTTTTACCATTTTGAAAAACATTATCAATTACCTTATTAAAATAAGCCTTCAATGCATATTCACGTGCTGATATTACGCCAGTTGTATCGTTTAGATATTTATTATTGTTTAAAAACTCGCCCACAATAGAGCAAAAGTCTTTGCTTCCACTAACTACCGTTTTGTAGTTTTTCAGTAAGAATGGATAGGTTGACCTCAAACAAATTTCGCCAGAATCAAAAGTTAATTTAATTTCCCAGTAACTAATTGAGATTTTGCCCCTTGAGATGTTTATTTTTATTGACCCTGGATTTGAATTTAAACTTATAAGTTTAATATCTAATAAGTTAGAATTAAAATTTGTATCGACTGAAAGGCTTTCAAGTGAACTACAAAATAGACCATCTGTAATCCAATTTAGGTAGTCAACGACATGACATAGAAAATCTCTGTGAACTCCCCCTCCATTATTTATATCATTACGCCAATTAAATTGATCATTAATTGCTGAGTTTCCAGTCGTGTGCCAGTCTATTTGCGTGGATAAAATTGTCCCAAGTTGTTTTATTTGCAACAATTCTTTCAATGCAACGATGCCAGGGTCAAATCTAAATTGAAAGCCTACGTATGATTTTCTTTTTGCATTACGGCTTAGTCTATGCAAGATATCGGCTTCACAAAAACTAATCCCGATTGGTTTTTCACAGTATAAGCTTTTGTCTTTTACTAAAACTTTTTTACTGAGTTCTAATTGTGCTTTTGGAGGTACAGCTACAAATATTAACTTTATCTCTTCGTTTTCTAAAATGTCAGCAAAATTAGAAATCTTGACACCCAAATTCATATAATTTTTATATTGTTCTGCAGTATACTTTCGCGGCAAAGCAAATGTTGTTTCTAATGCGTTTATAGATTTTAAAACGGGTAATAATTCTTTGTAGCCGTAGCCATTTCCAATTAATCCTACCTTGTAAATACCCTTAGGTTCTTTCTTTCTCAAATTACCCTCTGAATTCATAAATCTTACTATACTGCGGTAATTGTTAACTCTCTGAATATTGGAAAGGTCCAATGGTAGTTCAAGAAGGAAGCGACAAAGAAGTAGTTGTTATTGGACTGGGGTATGTAGGATTAACGCTTGCTGTATATCTGGCGAATGTCGGCATCCTAGTTCATGGCGTTGAGATTAGTAGTAAAGTTTTGTCTTATCTTGACAGTCAACGGGCATTCTTTCTTGAAAAAAATCTTGATGAAATGCTTGATAAAGTAATAAGAAATAGGACATTCAGTTTTTCTAGCATTATTCCAAATGTAAAGAAACAGCGAGTTTTTATCATCACTGTTGGTACGCCCCTGACTGACAATTTAACTCCAAATTTAGAGTTTATTAAAAGAGCAGCCACTGAAGTTGCTAAGTCATTAAATGATGGGGATTTAGTAATTTTAAGGTCCACAGTTAAGTTGGGCGTCACAAATTCAGTTGTAAGGCAAATTCTAAATTCGTCAAACAAAGTTTTTAGCTTAGCTTTTTGTCCTGAAAGAACATTGGAGGGGGCAGCTTTGAGTGAACTAGGTGAATTACCTCAAATTATCGGAGCAGATAGCGCTTATGACAAAGATCGAGCCATAAATTTTTTTAATCAGGTCACGACCAGAATTGTTCCAGTCTCTAACATAGAAACAGCCGAAATTATTAAGTTGGTCGATAATATGCAGCGGGATACCCATTTTGCTATATCAAATGAAGTTGCAAGAATGTGTAATCAAGTAAATATCAAAGCTTCAGAAGTCATTTCGGCAGGCAAAAATGGGTACCCCAGGACAAATTTACCTACTCCCGGACCTGTAGGTGGCCCCTGCCTGGAAAAAGACACTTACTTGTTGAATGATTCATTTAATATGTCCATTTCCTTAAGTAAAACCGCACGGACTATCAATGAACTAATTATTAGTGATTCGGTAAGTTTTTTTGAAAAATATTTTGGAAAACGCATTTCCAAGGGAAAAAAGGAATTTAAAATAGCAGTAATCGGACTTGCATTTAAAGGTATACCAGAAACGAATGACTTACGTGGCTCCATGGCCTTAAGAATCATAAAAGAACTGAAAAGCAAATTTCAAAATATTCAAATTTTTGGATTCGATCCAGTAGTTATTAAAGAGGAAACAAAAGAATTAGGAATTGAATTCGTAAATACTTATGATGAAGCTATTGATAAAAGTGATTTAGTGTTATTTATGAATAACCATCCAATAATTGCTGAAGTTAACCTAATTCATCAAGCAGATAGAATGAATAGTGGTGGCATGATTTATGACTATTGGGGTCGATTTGATTCAATAAGTTCTTTACCAAATGGAGTTATTTCATCTTCGTGGGGTTCACACAGCGTTTCATTATCAGAAGTGAATCATGACTAAAGTTCTAGTCACTGGCGGGACTGGGTTCATCGGTTCACATATAACCCGTTTTCTTGTTAAAGCAGGGTATTCGGTCAGGGTATTGGATGACAATACTAGAGGTAGAAATAGTCGCATAGATGATGTTATTTCCGAAATTGAGTTAATTGAAGGTGATGTTTCAAATTTTTCTTTGACTGAATCAGCATGTAAAAATATCGACGTGGTGATCCACTTAGCATTTATAAATGGTACTTCAAATTTTTATAACCACCCTGATAAAGTGCTTGATGTAGCAATCAAGGGAATTCTTTCTATTGCATCAGCAATTTCTAAATGGAATATAAAAGATTTAATTCTTGCGTCTAGCTCTGAAGTCTACCAATTTCCAAATATTTTCCCGACACCTGAAAATATTCAAATGGTAGTGCCAGATCTCATAAATCCAAGATACTCATATGGTTTAGGCAAAATTATTCAAGAGTATTATTCGTATCATGCTATGCCTGAATTAAATAATTTAACTATATTTAGACCTCATAATATTTATGGGTCAGATATGGGAAACCTTCATGTTATTCCACAATTATTTGATAAGGCTATTAGAGCTAAGAAGTTTAGAGATGAGTTTATTGTCGAAGGAACTGGTGCGCAAACCCGAAGCTTCTGTCACATTAATGATTTTATTCAGGGTTTTGCCTTAATACTCAAGGCTTCCAACGGTAAACAGGTTTTCAATATTGGCACAAGCGAGGAGGTAACAATAAGTGATTTAGCAGCAAGGATCGCAAAAATTTGTGATGTTAATTCCAGAACGCTGAAAAGCGAAATGCCCGCTGGGGGAACCCCGAGAAGAGTTCCAGATATATCAAAATTGGAAGCGCTTGGCTATAAATCGACGATAAGTTTAGATGATGGATTAAAGAAGTATTTTGAACAACTATAATATTTGTTCAGAGGATGGTAGTTAATTGTGAATAAATGTTCATACTGTGCGGTTGAAACAGTTCATATTCTGGATTTAGGATTTCTTCCACCAGTTAATGTTATGAACGAGATATCCGAAAACATCTCCCAAATTAATGCATTTCCCCTCAATCTAGTTTTTTGTGAAGGATGTAATTTAACTCAAATTTCTGACACGATAGATGGAAATTTAATTTTCCCTCAGACCTATCCTTATTTATCTGGAACAACGAAGATTTTAAGAGATAATTTCTATGAGCAGGCTAGAGAGATCTTAAGTTTTAAACCGTTAAACCATGATCAATTAGTAGTCGATATAGGTTCTAACGATGGGACTTTGTTGAAAAATTACATTGAAAATTGCCAAGTATTAGGTATAGAACCTACAGGAGCATCTCAGGTTGCACTTAGTAATGGGATAAATACAATTCACGGATTTTTTGATACCGAAACTGCAGAAAAAGTTCTTAATAATTACGGCAAGGCTTCTTTAGTAACGGCATGTAATGTTTTTGCCCATATTCCTGATTTAAAGAATTTAATGTTAAATATTGATTCTATTTTAGAAGAGAACGGAATTTTTCTTTCAGAGTCGCATTATCTAATAGGGTTACTTGAAACTTTGCAGTTTGATACTGTCTATCATGAACACCTGCGGTATTATTCGGCTAACTTTTTATCTAAACTATTTTTAGATTTTGGATATGAGATAATAAAAATTAAAAAGATTCCTACCCATGGTGGTTCAATCCGCGTATGGGCTGCAAGATCTGGTAAATATAAAGTTGAAGCAGACGTAAAAGTTTTTTTAGAATCTGAAAAAAGTTCTCAGTACTTTGGCTTATCTGCGCACTTAGAATTTGCAAACCAGGTAACAGTATGGCGGCATGCATTCAGAAAAGTTGTAGCTGAAATTCGTGGTGCGAACAAGTCTATTTATGCAATTGGAGCCCCTTCCCGTGCAAGCACTTTGATTGCATATAGTGGGTTAGAAAATAATGACCTACTTGGAGTTGGAGAGATCGCAGGCTCACACAAAATCGGGCGCTTTATGCCAGGTACGAGGATTCCAGTTATCTCAGAAGATGATGTGTTGAATAAATACCCTGACTATTTACTCATACTTTCTTGGCATATTGCCGACGAACTGATGCCTAAGTTGAGGGAAAAGGGATTTACAGGTCAATTTATTATTCCGCTTCCGCGAATAGAAATAACTAATTAAACTTAAATTATTGAAATTATGGGAATTATTCAGCAATCAAGTATGAACAAAAACCTATTGTTTCAAGTGATGATTTGGATGCTTGCATTTACCCTACTGGCAACACAGATACTGCATACAAGATTTTTGCAAGATGATTATTTTCTGCTCGGTGAAATTAGTAACGGCTCTCTGTTTGAATTTCTGAATAGCGTATGGCAGGGCCAGGGTGGAAACTTGTGGATCTATGGATTTCAGGGGTTATTGCTCGGAGCAAGCTTAAACTCGGTAGATACTTCTACCATTGCCACATGGACACTTGTCACTGTAAGCGTAGTAACACTTACTAATTATTTAATTTTAAAATGGTTAATGGGTAAGGATTTAAGCGTATTAGGTAAGTATAAGTGGCTATCTATTTTTTCAATTTCATACCTTGGCTATGAAGGATTGTTTACTCCAGGACTCATCGCTGCGTTTTCATATCATCAAGCTGCTTTTTCTCATTTATGGCCAATTATGCTCCTAATAATTGCATTAAGCCTATTTATAAATAAAAATACAAATATATTACTAGCATTCATACTGGGAATTTTCATTGGTAATTCAAATATATCTGAATCTTTTTCTGCAATTATTTTTTTGCTAGTGATACTTCTGTTCAAAAAAAAGAATTTGTTAATTAAAAACGCTTTTTCTGTAAGTGGTTATAAATTTTATTGCAGTCTCTTATGCGGAAACTTCACTGGTTTTTTAATAATACTCGCCGCTCCAGGTTTCTGGAACAGGGCTCATAATTCAGTTGGATTTCCTACCGGTGCCCAGGAGTTGTTGTATAGATTTTTTAAATCGTTTGGTAGTTTCTCTGCAGACCTGGCAACTCACCCGATGGTTTGGTTCGCATTTCTTATTGGTGTAATAATTGCAATTCCTGAAAAATTGGCTCAAGATAAAATTGTACTAGTTTCAAAAATCAAACTTCTCACTTGGTTGGGCGTTATTCTATTTGCTTCACTAACTATTGGAAGCACTTTCGCTTATGTGTCTTGGCACCAATCAACTGGTCTCTATCAAATTTTTATTCCGTTAACTTTTCTGTTGGGATTTTACTCAAAATCTTTCCTTAAATTAGATTTAGGAAGAAATCAAAAATCTTTAATCGTATTTGCTGTTGTAGTTTCGTTGATACTTATGTCAGTTAAGGCAGGAATATCATTTAAAGCAAGAGCTGCTGATTGGGATAGTGCGTTCAAGATTAACTACTGCCTGATCAGAGAAAATCCAAATTCAAAACTAGTAGGAGCAGAAATGTTATACCCGGTATTTAACTTAGGAATCGAGGATGTTTCTAGCTGGGAGTGGATGAGGAGAGGTTATGTAAAATGGGTGTCCAATTCTAAATTTAAGAGTGACATCAAATGTTAACTTGGTTGTATTAAGCAAGTGTAAAGAATTCTTCAGTAAAAGACCCAAAAAAATGTCTAATAGTTTTTTGGTGTGTATAATTGGAAAGTAATTTATATATTTCTGTTTTGTTATTATCCCGCATATCATTATTATGGGATTCAATTTGAATATTTCTTATGATTCTCTGGCGCAGTGATTTAACTGCACCTTGTAATACATCTATCTCTGCACCTTCAGTATCAATTTTTAGTAAATGTATATTTTTCACATTATTCTCTGCTACTACTTGATCTATCGTTGTGACCGATACATCAATTTCGTTGTATAGTTTTTTAGCTTCAATCCCGAGTATTTTTCTTTTTATTGTAAACCACTTTGAAGATGAATTTGGTAGAATTAGACTAGAACTTGCATTATGCACACAAACATAAAACTTTGCCACTCCTATATGTTTACCAAGTGCCGAATTAATTATCTTGACGGAGCTGGATTTGACCTTGAAAATTGAAAGCGGCTCGAATGCAATGATATTCACTTTTTTTGAGTACAGCCTTAAAAAAAGTTTGGTCATTGAACCTTTATTTGCGCCGACATCAAAAATGTAATCACCTAAATCAGGATTACCTAAATTTCTTCTTAAATATCTGGCTATTTTTAAATGAAAAATGAATTCAATGAATTCAATGAATTTTATAACTACCCAAATTCTAATGCGACTCCCTCTCCATAGATGATTTTATCAATCTATCTTTGATTGCTTTAGCCAACCCGTCGCCTTCAGGGTACATAACTTTAATCTCATTAAGATTAACACGATCACCATCTCTAAGTGCTTCATACAGAATTCTTGCAAACTCTTCAACGTTCACTGGGGAAGCCAGTCTAAGAGCTCCTTCTGGCGTTCGGATACCTGCCATTGCAATAAATCCTTCACCAGGTTTAGCTAACTCATTTAATCTAACTCGAGCCTTAGGAGAATAATGATTTATTAATGAACCCGATACTTTGATTGAACTAGTAGATGTATGTGCATCAATTTTCCTACCAACTGATTCTTCAACCATTTCAAGAGTTATCGCTCCTGGACGTAAAATTGATGGAAATTTTCTCGTGCAGTCAATAACTGTTGATTCAAGCCCAATAATGCAGGCACCGCCGTCAAGTATTAAATCTTCATCGTTTAAATTCCTACCTAATTCTTCATCCACTGCAAGCGAGGTTGTTGGTGATACGGCTCCAAATCGGTTAGCACTTGGAGCCGCTACACCTTCTCCACCAAGTGATTCAAACTGGGTAAGTAATGCGAGCGCTAGTGAATGACTAGGAATCCTAAGGCCAACATTCTCTTGACCTCCCGTAATAAAGTTTTTTGCAAGATCACTTCTTTTAAGTATCAAAGTCATGGGTCCCGGCCAAAAATCTCTAGCAAGTTTTATTGCGTAATCAGGGATATCAGTCGCCCACCTACTGATTTGATTTATTGATGAGATATGAACGATCAATGGGTGATCAGTTGGCCTTCCTTTA
>Ga0169931_10003259_pt1 | contig 25842 bp, 28 predicted proteins | sample Kivu_15m_20L_FD_129675 | JGI IMG/M metagenome (GOLD analysis project Ga0169931, IMG submission 129675) | Freshwater microbial communities from Lake Kivu, Western Province, Rwanda to study Microbial Dark Matter (Phase II) - Kivu_15m_20L... | ecosystem: Environmental > Aquatic > Freshwater > Lake...
ACTATTGATGCTAACATTGATCTCGGTTTTGATATCTGTCTCAGTAAGCGAATTCGTCTTGCGGGCATTGACACGCCTGAGAGTAGAACAAAAGATGAATACGAAAAGAAACTCGGACTCGAAGCAAAAGAGTGGATGAAGAATAGATTACAATTTGCTAAAAATATAATCATCAAAACAGAACTTCCAGACAGCACAGAGAAGTATGGAAGAATTTTAGGATGGCTATATATTAATAATGAACCCTCTTCATTAAATGAGCAGATGATCCAACAGGGTTATGCTTGGTCTTATCTTGGAAATACTAAAGTTAAAGACTTTAAACTTCTAGAATCTAGACGTAATGGTGAAGTGGATACCCGCAATTATGTATGAATTATAACGACATTTATCTTGGCAATCCTAATCTAAAAAAAGCAAACGTAACTGTTGAGTTTACACAAGAACAGATTGAAGAATTTATCAAGTGTAGTCGAGACCCACTTTACTTTGCAAAGGAATATGTAAAAATTGTTTCCTTGGATGAAGGTCTTATTCCATTTAAGGTATGGGATTTCCAAGAGCAACTTATTAAGAATTTTCACCAAAATAGATTTAACATTGCAAAGCTCCCACGTCAGACAGGAAAATCAACAACGTGTGTTTCCTATCTGATGCACTATGCATTGTTTAATGATAATAGTAAGATTGCTATTCTTGCAAACAAGGCAGAAACGTCAAGAGAACTTTTGTCTCGTTTGCAACTATCATATGAAAATCTTCCCAAGTGGATGCAACATGGTATTGTATCCTGGAACAAGGGATCCTTAGAATTAGAAAACGGTTCTAAGATTATTGCTGCATCTACATCATCTAGTGCAGTTCGAGGGAACTCGTTTAATATTATCTTCCTAGACGAGTTTGCATTCATTCCAAATAATATTGCAGAGCAGTTCTTCTCTTCTGTATATCCTACGATTTCATCTGGTAAAACAACCAAGGTAATTATCATTTCGACACCAAACGGAATGAACATGTTCTATAAACTTTGGCATGATGCTGAAAGGCAGAAGAATAGTTATATCCCTCTAGAAGTTCATTGGTCTCAGGTTCCTGGCCGTGATGCTGCATGGAAAGAACAAACAATTGCAAATACTTCTCAGAGACAGTTTACTCAAGAATTTGAGTGTGAGTTTCTGGGATCGGTTGATACTCTAATCAATCCAGCAAAATTAAGGAATATGGTTTATGAAGATCCCATTACATCGTACAAGGGATTAGATATTTACGAAGAATCCAAACCAGAGCATCAATACATACTAACAGTTGATACTTCAAGAGGAACGAGTCAAGATTACTCAGCATTTATCATTGTGGATATTACAACTATCCCATATAACATTGTAGGTAAGTACAAAAATAACGACATCAAACCAATCCTATTACCAAATATTATTCATGACGTTGCTAAAAATTATAATAAAGCATACATTTTAATCGAGGTAAATGATATTGGAGGACAAGTTGCCGATATCTTACAATACGATCTTGAATACGACAATCTTTTAATGTGTTCAATGAGAGGACGTGCAGGTCAAATTGTAGGATCTGGTTTCAGTGGTAAGAAAGCTTCGTTGGGAGTTCGCATGACTGCTGCTGTTAAGAAGGTTGGTTGTTCTAACCTGAAGGCACTAATAGAAGAAGACAAACTTATTGTAAAAGATTACGATATTATTAGTGAACTGACAACATTCATTCAGAAAGGTAATTCGTTTGAGGCAGAAGAAGGATGTAATGATGACTTAGCAATGTCTCTAGTTATCTTTTCTTGGCTTGCTATGCAACCTTATTTCAGGGAAATGACTGACAATGATGTTCGCCAAAGAATCTTTGATGATCAAAGAGAAGCAATTGAAGCAGACATGGCACCATTTGGATTTATTCTAGATGGAACAGAAGAAGAAAGTTTTGTTGATGTTCAAGGTGATAGATGGCATTTAGATGAATACGGTGATGCTGCATATATGTGGGAATACAGGTAATGGATATCAATCAACAAATATCACTAGAGCATTTATTATTTGTTGATCGTCAATGCAGAACGTGTGGTATCACTAAAAATTTATTAACTGATTTCTATAGGACTAGAAAGGATCGTGGATCTTACCCATCCTCATATTCATATGAATGTAAACTTTGCACTATCAAAAGAATACAAGATGGTAGAAAGACAGATATTAACCTTACGTGGGACTATCCTGACTGGTAGTTTGTTCATGCATTGTTTCCCCAATAGAAATATAGCAAATTATAAATATTTCTAGAATCCACCCCTTAGGAAATAATAACATGGCATTAAGTCAATTTTCCCCAGGTGTAGTTATCAGAGAAATTGATAACACAACTGTAACCACTGTATCCAATCCCACTTTTGGTGCATTAGTGGGTCCTTTCGCAAAAGGCCCAATCGAACAAGTAGTAACCATTACTTCCGAGTTAGATCTTGATAAAGTTTTTGGCAAACCAAATGATCTTAATTATGAGTATTGGTTCTCTGCTGCTCAGTATCTTACTTATGGCGGAGCTATTAAAATCGTAAGAACTGATTCTACCTCTGCCAAAAACGCAGTTAGCAATGGTACAGCAGTTAAAATTCGTAACGAAGATGATTACGAGACAAACTATGAATATGGTAGTACTCCATGGTATTTCGCATCTAGAACGGCAGGAGACTATGGAAATGGTGTAAGAGTTTATGTAACTGATGCAGGACCAGACCAAATTCTTACCATCGATGCACCAACATCAGGAAACGAATTCCAGTTTGTTGTTGGCGATGCTATCTCGGCTGCTAGTGGTGCTGCTGGTAAGGTCTACAAATACAGCCACAAAGTTCAACTTGCCGAAGGTGTTGTGGGTAAATTTGCCCCTGGCGTCGCTGTGATTGGTGGGGACGGTTGTACAGTTCTTGCATACGATGAACTTAACAGAGTTCTTGAAGTTTTACTGGACTCTGATTATATTGGTATTGTTACTCCTGCAGACACTGTTACTCAATCAGCAACTGGTGCTTCTGGAGTTGTTGCAACAGGCACTACAGCAGTTAAGAGAGAGTTACTCGTTGTTCTCAACAAAGGATCTATTAGTTTTGCTAATGGTAACGACATCCTCGATGACAACGCTGCAGAGTGCAACATTGGTAGCGTACAGAAAGAGTATCTAACTAGAGAAGTATTTCCTGGTTTGAAGTGGGCCAATATCGGCATTCGTCCTGGTACTTCACCTTCAGTTGCTTCTAAGAATGGTTTCAGAGATGAACTACACATTGTTGTTGTTGACACCGAAGGAAAGATCACTGGTACTCCTAATACAATCCTAGAAAAATTTGTTGGTTTGTCAAAAGCATCTGATGCTAAGACTCCCAATGGTGAAGTCAATTACTATAAGCCTGCAATCGCTGGAAAATCAGCTTACATTTACATCGGAGATCATAACCAAGCAGACACATTCCAAGTTGGTGCTGGTTCCTCTGATGGAGATTGGGGCCAAGCATCTGCAAACGTGAGTTTTGATCTTGCACAAGGAGCATCAGTAACTAATCCAATTGGTGGAGATGTATTGGTTGGATCCGTAGAAGGACCAACTGTACAATATGTTCTTTCTGGTGGTGTTTCTAATTACACCCCAACTAACTCAGAATATATTAATGCATTAACTTATCTTTCAGACGCAGAATCCCAGGACATAGACTTCTTTATTCCTGGAGCGATGGGTGCAAGCCAATCAGAAGGTCTTGCAAGAGTCGCTGCAATTGTTTCTTTGGTTGAAGGAAGAAAAGATTGCATGGCGTTCTTCTCTCCACTTAGAGAACTTGTCGTTGGTTTGAGTGATACAAATCAGATTACAACAAACTTGGTTAACTGGTTCTCCAAACTCCCAAGCACATCATATGCTGCTTTTGATACTGGATACAAGTACATCTATGATAGATATAACGATACTTTCCGTTATATCCCTTGCAATGCTGATATGGCCGGTCTCTGCTTATCAACACAAGTTAATGCAGATCCATGGTTATCTCCTGCTGGATTCCAAAGAGGAGTTCTAAGAAATGCTATTCGTCTAGCATATTCACCCAATAAAGCACAAAGAGATCAACTTTATGTTGAAAGAGTCAACCCAATCGTTGCTTTCCCTGGTCAAGGTATTGTTCTTTTCGGAGACAAGACTGCTCTGGGTTATCAATCTACATTTGACAGAATTAACGTTCGTCGTCTCTTCTTAACCATTGAAAAATCAGTTGCTAGAGCAGCACAAAATGTATTGTTCCAGCAAAATGACGATACATCCAGATCTAGTTTTGTTAATGTCGTTGAGCCTTTCCTTAGAAATATTCAAGGCAGAAGAGGTTTAACGGACTTCCTCGTTAAGTGTGATCAATCAAATAATCCACCTGACGCTGTTGATAGAGGTGAGTTTTTTGCTGAGATTTATCTCAAGCCAACAAGAACCATCAACTATATTTCAATTTCCTTCATTGCAACGAGAACTGGTGTTGCATTCGAAGAAGTTGCTTCGTAACCCTTTTTCAAAATAGCACAGGAGAACACAACAAATGGCACAGAATAATAGGGCTAAAATCACAACCTTTAGAGCCAACTCACAACTAGACTATGCAAGACCCAATCTATTCCAAGTAGATATCGATTGGCCAGCTGCTCTTGTAGCACTTATCGGGGGAACTCCTGATACTGGATCCACTGTTGGTAGCACAGTTTTAACGGCATCGGCACTGGCGGCGCCAAGTGCCACCAGCGGGTCGGGCAGCACCACCGCCAGTGGTCCAGATTCTGCAAGAAGACTTGGTGCATTCACTATTAAAGCAGCCCAAATTCCAGCATCAGTTGTTGGAGTTATTGAGGTTCCTTTCCGTGGAAGAATGCTCAAGATTGCTGGAGATAGAACCTTTGAACCATGGACTATTACCATTCACAACGATACTAGTTTTATTCTAAGATCATATTTTGAAAGATGGATGGAAGCAATTCAACTTTATGATGAGAATGCTACCGAGTTTGACTACGGTAATACGCCATCTGCAGACCCACAATACCTAAAGTATATGGCTCCAATGCGTGTATCACAATTAGATAGAAGAGGTAATGCAGTAAGATCGTATGACTTTGTTGATGTATGGCCTTCAAACATTGCCGCAATTGATCTCGATTACGGATCAAACGATGCTATCGAAGAGTACACTGTTGAACTGCAAGTTCAATACTTCAGACCTCTGGCCATGCCTAGTGGTACTGGTGGTACTGGATCTGGTACTCTAATTGAATTAGAATAATTAGAAGCACCATAATAATTTTGATAAATAGTATCGGACTAATCTTCGATACTATAAAATGTCTCAATTATTTGGATACTCTATCGAGAGAGCAAAGAAGGTTCCGAAAGGGCCTTCTTTTGTGCAGAAAGACAATCAGGACGGAGCAACTCCTATTGTTGCTGGCGGTCATTACGGTTATTATGTAGATATTGACGGAACCGTCAAGAATGAATGGGAGATGATTACTCGTTATAGAGACATGATTCTTCAACCAGAGTGCGACTCTGCTGTAGATGATGTTGTTAATGAAACTATTTGCGGAAGTTATAATGATGTTCCTGTTTCGATTAACTTAGAAAATATAAAAGGTGTTAGTGAAAAAGTTAAAAAATTAATTCGTGAAGAGTTTGATTATGTTTTAGAACTTTTAGATTTTGAAAACAAATCGTATGAAATTTTCCGTCGCTGGTATGTTGATGGAAGACTTTTTTATCATAAGATCATCGACCCGAAAGATCCTGCAGAAGGAGTTATCGAACTCCGTTATGTAGACCCAAGGAAAATTCGTAAGGTTATCGAAATCGAAAATAGACCAGAAAGAGTAGATCCAACAAATCCATCTCAAGCGTTTATGCAAAAAACGGTTGAGTATTTTATTTACAATGGTAAGGGTTTAAAGGCTGGTGATACTCAAGGAATCAAAATTGCTACAGATGCAATCACTTTTGTGCATTCTGGAATTTTTGATATGAACAAAAACATGGTGGTTTCTCACCTCCATAAAGCAATCAAAGCAGTTAATCAGTTGAGAATGATCGAAGACTCACTGGTTATCTATCGTCTATCTCGTGCGCCAGAACGTAGAATTTTCTACATTGATGTTGGTAATCTACCCAAGATTAAGGCAGAGCAATATCTCCGTGAGGTGATGTCTCGCTACAGAAACAAACTTGTATATGATGCGAATACTGGAGAGATCAAAGATGATCGCAAATTTATGTCGATGCTTGAGGACTTTTGGCTCCCTCGTCGTGAGGGTGGTAGAGGAACGGAAATTAGTACTCTCCCTGGTGGGCAGAATTTGGGTGAACTGGAGGATGTCAAATACTTCCAAAAGAAACTCTACAAAGCATTAAATGTTCCCTCATCAAGATTAGAAACAGAAACTACATTTAATATTGGTCGTTCAACTGAAATTACCAGAGACGAACTTAAGTTCCAGAAATTTATTAACCGTCTTCGCAAGCGTTTCTCTGATCTTTTCCAAGATATTCTTAAGACTCAACTTCTACTTAAGGGTGTAATTACCCTTGAAGATTGGGATCAAATTAAAAATCATATTCAATATGATTTCATTGCAGACAATTACTTCAATGAACTCAAGGGTATGGAGATGATGAATGAGAGAATGAATCTCGTAGCAACAATGGATCCATTTGTTGGTAAGTACTTCTCTATTGAACAAATTCGCCGTAATATTCTTAAGCAAACTCCTGAAGAGTTTAAAGAAATTGATAAGCAAATTGAAAAGGAAATGGAAGAAGGTAAGATCATGGATCCAAATGCAATGATAGATCCTGCAACTGGAATGCCGATGGATCCTAATGCCGATCCTAATGCTCTCCCACCCGCCGAAGAACCTGGTGCAGTGGTTGGTAATGAAGGAATTGAGGCTGATCCTGCAGACTTGAAAAAAGCAGAATTCTAAATACTATATAAGGAGATTGAATTATTATGTCAACAGAAATTTTCGATAGCATTTTTGCAAAAAATAACGCATACACCGTTGAGCTTGTTACTGACACATTGCAGTCTAAAGCATATGACCTAATCCAACAGAGAAAGGTTGATGTGGGGCAAAATATGTTTAACCAAGAAGAACCAGAGGAACAGGAATGATGAAACTAATTACAGAGAATATCGAAGATATTCAAGTTCTTACCGAAGAGAAGGACGGTAAGAAAAATTACTACATTGAAGGTATTTTCCTTCAAGGTGATCTAACTAATCGTAATGGTAGAAATTACCCTGTAAATATTTTAGAACGCGAAGTTACTAAATATAATGAGAACTTTGTTGGAACAGGCAGAGCTCTTGGGGAACTCGGTCATCCTGATGGTCCTACTATCAATCTAGATCGTGTTTCTCATAAAATTCTTTCTCTTTCGAGAGAAGGAAATAACTTCGTAGGTAAAGCAAAACTCTTAGAAACCCCCATGGGTAAAATTGCTAAGAGTCTTCTAGATGATGGAGTTAAACTCGGAGTTTCTTCCAGAGGACTTGGTTCAATGACCGAGAAAGATGGAGTTAACTACGTTGGTGAAGATTTCATGCTTGCTACTGCTGCTGATATCGTAGCCGATCCTTCTGCTCCAGATGCTTTTGTTGAAGGAATCATGGAAGGTAAAGAGTGGGTTTGGGACAGTGGTCTCCTTAAGGAAGTTGAACTCAACAAAATTAAGAAAACTATTGACGAATCAACTCAATATAATCTTCAAGAACGCAAAGTAAAAGCTTTTGCAGCGTTCCTAAGAAGTCTTTAATTATTTGTACATATAAATAATTACACGAAATATCCGTAAAACAATAGGCAAGGAGTACTTCTAATGTCAGAACAAATTGAAAACATGGATCTTGAAGAAGGATCTAACGTAGTAACCAAGGGCGCTAAACCCGCTGAAAGATCTGATTTGCACGATGAGTCCGAAGAAATTGGTGGTCCTACCCCAACATCAGGTAAACCAGATGACACCGAATCAATCGGTAAAAAAGTCGCAGCAAAGATGAAGGGTGCTACTGCTCCTTCAAATAAGCCTTCTGCAGCGTCAGGTGATACTCAAGATTCTTTAAACAAGAAACCAACATTTGAGGAGACCGAAGAAGATGGAGAACTCATCGAAGAAGAGCAAGAAACTGTTCAGTACTCATTCGACGAGGATCTTGACGCTCTTGTATCTGGTTCAGACCTTACAGAAGAATTCAGAGACAAAGCGAAGCTCATCTTTGAAGCGGCAGTAACAGCAAAACTTAACGAAGAAGTTGCACTCATGGCAGAAGCATATGAGCAAGCATTCGAAGAAGTTGTTACTGAATTTAAAACAGAAATGTCCGAGCAAATTGACTCGTATCTCACTTTCGTTGCTGAGAAGTGGATCGAGGAGAACGCTCTCGCAATTGATAACGGCATTAAGACCGAGATTGCTGAGAACTTAATGAGCGGACTAAGAAATCTCTTCAGTGAGAACTATCTTGAAGTTCCTGAAGAGCAGTTCGAGATCGTCAATGAGATGACCGAACAACTCAATGTTATGGAGTCGAAGCTCAATGAGCAAATCGATGCAAACGTTGAGATGCATAAGAAACTTGGTGGTTATATTAAGAATGGGATCGTGAGCGAAGTTTCTGTTGGACTTGCGGAAACACAAAAAGATAAACTACAAGGTCTATCTGAAGGTGTAGAGTTCACTACCGAGGAAGATTTTCGTGAGAAGATCGAAACTCTCAAGGAGTCATATTTTGCAAGAGCAGCTGCTCCTGCAGTAGAAGATACTCCTGTAGAACAACCCGTTGCTGGAGATGCAATGTCGGCTTATATGTCGGCAATTTCCCGCTGGTCCAAATAAACAAACGTAATTTATAAATAATTACGTATTTGTTATTGATTTAACACAATAAAAACTCATTTTTCAAGGAGAAAGCAAATGTTCCAATCCGAGCATCTGCAGGAAAAGTGGGCACCTATTCTTGAACATAAAGATGCTGAACCCATTCAGGATTCTTACAAGAAAGCTGTCACCTCAGTCCTGCTAGAAAACCAAGAGCGTTTCCTACGCGAAGAGCGTGGATTCCTCTCAGAAGCAGCACCTACCAACTCACTAGGTGGCGCTGGTTATACTGGTAGCAGCACAGCAACAGGTCCTGTTGCAGGTTTCGATCCAGTTCTAATCTCACTAATTCGTCGTTCGATGCCTAAGCTTATTGCTTATGACATCTGCGGTGTTCAACCAATGACTGGTCCTACTGGACTCATCTTCGCAATGCGTTCAACTCAAGGCACTGCACGCGATATCGCTGCTGGCGCTACTGAAACCTTCTTCAACGAAGTTGATACCGAGCATTCATCTGAGAACAGCGGCAACTCACTTGCTTCAAACACTCAGACTGGTACTAACCCTGGTCTTCTAAATGACAGCGGCACCTATACCCAAGGTGGTCAAGGTATGACGACTGCTCAATCAGAAGCACTTGGCGATGGTGCTGGTAACCACTTCCGCGAAATGGGCTTCTCAATCGAGAAGGTAACCGTTACCGCTAAGTCACGCGCCCTCAAGGCAGAGTACTCGCTAGAACTAGCACAAGACCTCAAGGCTGTCCATGGTCTTGATGCTGAAACTGAACTAGCGAACATCCTCTCAACTGAGGTTCTTGCTGAGATCAACCGTGAAGTCGTTCGTACCGTATACCGTATTGCTAAGCCTGGTGCTCAGAACAATACTGCTACTGCTGGTATCTTCGACCTCGACGTTGACTCCAACGGTCGCTGGTCCGTAGAGAAGTTCAAGGGTCTACTCTTCCAAATCGAAAGAGAAGCAAATGCCATCGGTCAACAGACTCGTCGTGGCAAGGGCAACTTCATCATCTGCTCTGCAGACGTTGCAAGTGCTCTAGGCATGGCTGGTGTTCTTGACTACACCCCAGGTATCAATGGCAACAATGGTCTTGCTGGTGTTGATGATACTTCCTCAACTCTAGTTGGAACCCTCAACGGTCGCATCAAGGTTTATGTTGATCCTTATTCAGCAAACGTATCCAACCGTCACTTCTTCGTGATGGGTTATAAGGGTTCGTCTGCTTATGATGCAGGTCTATTCTATTGCCCATATGTACCTCTCCAGATGGTACGTGCCGTTGGTCAGGACACCTTCCAACCCAAGATCGGCTTCAAGACCCGCTACGGAATGGTTGCAAACCCATTCGCAGAAGGTCTAACCCAGGGTGCTGGTGCTCTCACCGCAAACGCAAACGTATACTACAGACGTGTACTTGTAGACAACCTAATGTGAGTCATTCACATTCTTCTGGGGACCCTGAGGGGTCCCTTTTTTTATTGGATAAATAATAAGTAGCTTGGGAAGTTGACATGGCCGCCAATTGGTATGAACAACAGATAAAAAACAATAATTATTTGTCTCCAATAGGTTTTAAGTTTTTGATTGAAAAAGCGCCTAAGACTACTTTTCTATGCCAAACAGCAAGTATTCCAGATATATCTCTAGGTGAAGTTGATATCCCAACACCCTTCACTGCGTTTCCGATTGAAGGAAATTTTAAATATGGTGAACTAAATTTCAAATTTTTGATTGATGAAAATTTAGAAAACTATCTTGAAATACATAACTGGATGAGAGCTCTTGGTGTTCCTTTCGACTTTACCGAAAGACGACAGTTTGAAAGAGCAGTTCAAAAAATAGAAGATCGTCAAAAAGATCGCAATATCTTTAGTGACGGAACTCTAATTGTACAAACAAATAACCTAACTTCTAATTTTGATATTGTATTTACAGACATGTTTCCAACAACACTATCAACTCTAGAGTTTGATGCAACAGTCACTGACAATAATTTCATGACTGCACAAGTATCTTTTGCGTATACATATTACGAAATTAGACCACAAGGCCAAACAAAACGGAGAACCAAATCTTGGTGGAATCCAACGGGTACATGATATAATATTATTACTTGACTCTTTATTATGAATCTAGAACAGATACAGGAAATGTGGAAGAAAGATTCTGAGATGGATGCCGATCTTCTTTGCGAAGAATCTCTCCGTGTTCCACAATTGCACATGAAATACTTTGAATTGTACAACACATTTTCTCTGATGAAAAGAGAAAACCAATACAAACTCAGGACACTTGTTCGTGATAAGTGGAAGTATTACAAAGGCAAGGCACCTAAAGAAATCTATAAAGACATTCCGTTTGATCTGAAGTTAACCACTAAAGATGAAGTTGAAATGTTCATTGATGCTGATGAGGACATTCAAAAGGCACAGTACAAACTGGACTACATAGAACAGATACTCACTTATCTTGATAGCATTTTAAAAATGGTAAGTAATCGCTCCTATCAAATTAAGAATGCAATCGAATGGGAGAGATTTAAATCGGGAGTATAGAATGGATCTGAAGATTCGTAAGAAGAACGAAGTTTATTTGAAAATTGTAACTACACCACATATCAATGTTGAATTAGCCGAATACTTTACTTTTGACGTACCCAATGCCAAATACATGCCTCAGTATCGTAATAAGTTTTGGGATGGAAAAATCAGACTCTATTCTCCAGGAACAGGAGAATTATACTGTGGTCTTGTAGATTATTTGGAGGAGTGGTGCAATGAAAGAGGGTATAGTTATGAACATTCTGACTGTGACTTCTATGGACATCCTCAGGAAACCAATGAACTAGTTTCTCCTGAAGGTATAGTTGATTTTGTAAAGTCTCTTGGTACACATCACAAGCCAAGAGCTTATCAATATAGAGCAATTTACGAAGCACTAAAATACAATCGAAGACTACTTCTTTCTCCAACTGCATCTGGTAAGTCTTTGATGATTTATTCTATCATTCGATACCATGTGAATGCTGGTAGGAAGATTCTTCTCGTTGTTCCTACAACATCATTGGTAGAACAGATGTATAAGGACTTTGAAGATTATGGTTGGAATGCTTCCGCACACTGCCATAAGATCTATGCAGGCAGAGAGAAGTATGGTATCGATTCGGATGTTGTCATTACTACTTGGCAGTCAATCTATAAGGAAGATAAAAAGTGGTTCAACGGATTTGATACAGTCATCGTTGACGAAGCACATCTAGCAAAAGCAAAGTCTTTAACTGGAATCATGACTAAGATGCATGATTGCAAATATCGTATCGGATTTACAGGAACTTTAGATGGTAGTCATACAAACAAGTTAGTTCTAGAGGGTATCTTTGGTAGATGCAATCAGGTTACTAAAACCAATGAACTGATGCAACAGGGCCATCTTAGCAGATTAAAAATCAAAGTACTTCTTCTAAAGCACAAGTTTATTAGATTTCAATCATATCAGGAAGAGATAGATTACATTATTTCGCATCCTGGAAGAAATAAATTAATTCGTAACTTATGTCGAGATCTAGACGGAAACACGCTAGTACTCTTCTCTTATGTCGAGAAACACGGAGAGGTGCTTTACAATTTGATAAATAATAGTGTGGGGGATAAACGAAAAATATTTTTTATTCATGGTGGTGTAGATACAGAAGAGAGGGAGGCAGCTCGACAAATCTGTGAACAAGAAAAAAACGCCATTATTGTCGCTAGTTATGGAACTTTTTCTACTGGGATCAATATTCGCAATCTCCATAACGTTATTTTTGCATCACCTTCTAAATCTCGTGTTCGTAATCTCCAGTCTATAGGTCGTGTTCTCCGAAAAGGGGAGAACAAAAATCAAGCAACTCTTTATGATATTGCTGATGATATTTCTAATAACAATTTGAAAAACTTTACCTTAAATCATTTGGTTGAAAGAGTTAAGATATACAATGAAGAAAAATTTGATTATGAAATAATAGAAGTTCGCTTAAAAGAATCTTATGATTAACTACGTCCGTCATGATGAAGAATTTCACTTCTTAGTAAAGTTAGTTTCTGGTGAAACAATCATCGGAAAAGGCTTTGCAACAGAAGATGAAGGTGCCTCAGTAATATACGTTCAAAATCCTGTAGAGATATCAGTTGTCACTAAATCTCTAGGGGAGGGAAGAGGCCTCAAAGGAGTATCAATGAATAAGTGGATGGAATTTTCTAGTGAAGACTTTTACATCATTAACGAAAAAGATATTATGACCATGGGTGGATTATCACAAGAGATGACATTTATGTATGAACTCTTTATTAAAAAAGATAGAGAAAAAGAGGATGTTGAAGCAACAATAGAAGAAGCTAAACTTCCTTTAGATAAAGAAATGGGCCACAAAGGAAAGATAGCAGAGATTAAAAGGAAGTTAGAAAAGATCTTTAAAACTCTATAAGATAACTTTTGAACCCCTACAGAGTTATTGTACATGTATTTTTTAAAGTTGTCAAGACCCTTGACAACTTCTGTTGTTAAGATTATAATACTAACACATTAAGTTAACTTATGATGGAAAAGAAAAAGCAACACTATCTAGATAATAAGGAGTTTTTGAGTGCTCTTGTTGAATATAAAAAAAGTGTTGCAAAAGCCGAAGCTAATGGACTCGAAAAACCAAGAGTCAACAATTACATCGGGGAATGTTTTTTAAAGATTGCTACTCACTTATCTTATCGTCCAAACTTTATTAATTACATGTATAAAGATGATATGATTTGTGATGGTATAGAAAATTGTATTCAATACGTTGATAATTTCGATCCAGAAAAATCTAAGAATCCCTTTGCATATTTCACTCAGATCGTGTTTTATGCTTTTCTTAGAAGAATCGCAAAAGAAAAACGTCAAATGGATATCAAAGACAAATTAATCGAGAGGTCTGGATATGAAGAAGTTTTCTCTTCAGATGGAGATGATGTAAACAACTCCTACAATCAAATTAAAGCTAACATTGAATACAGCTATCGTTATTGATTATGAAAGTACTTGTTATTACTGACCAACACTTTGGTGTTCGTAATGATTCACAAATTTATGTCGAGTACTACCGACAATTTTATTCCAAGGTAGTTATTCCTTACATTAAGAAGAATAAAATTAGGCAAGTTCTTTGCCTGGGTGATACTTTTGATCGTCGTAAATCTGTTAATTTCAGTTCGCTGGAAGCAGCGAAAGAAATGTGGTTTACCCCGTTACAAAAACTGGGTGTAAAAATGACCATGCTTGTAGGAAACCATGACATCTACTATAAAAACACTCTCCGAATTAATGCCCCATCTCTCCTCTTGGGAGAGTATGGAAACATTCAGGTTGTGGATAGCCCTGGTGAATTCCTTCTTGGTTCTTTGCCTGTACTTGGCATCCCTTGGATATGTGATGATAATCGATCCAGAGTTTACGAACTTCTGGAACAATCTACTTCAACTCTCTGTGTGGGCCATCTTGAGTTTACTGGTTTTGAGAGCGTCCCTGGCATTGTAATGGAACATGGAATATCTACTGAACCGTTCGCTAAATTTGAGAAAGTCCTTTCAGGACATTTTCATACAAAGTCATCAAAAGGTAATGTTTATTACCTTGGAAATCCATACCAGTTGTATTGGAACGATTATAAAGCAACTAGGGGATTTCATATTCTAGACACCGATAATCTAGAACTTGAATACGTTAAAAATCCTTATACTATGTTTGAAAAAATCTTTTATAGGGATGCCACGGACTGGAAAGATCTTAGTGGATATCAAGGCAAGTATGTCAAAGTAATTGTTGAAGATAAACAGGATCAACTAAAGTTTGACAGACTGATCAAGATGTTGTATGATGTACAAGTTGCAGATCTCAAGATTATCGAAGATCTATCTGTAGAATATGGAGAGGTATCTGATGATGTAGAAACCGAAGATACTATGACCATGTTGGACAAATATATAGATGATGTAGAGTTTAATGCTAACAAAGAATCTATTAAGTCCATAGTAAGATCCCTTTATCTAGAAGCTTGCGAGGTCTAATGTATATACTAGTATCCAAAAAACATGGCGGTGTTTATGCTGTAATGAATAAAGATGGTAAAAGAACCGTACAAATATTTTCTCAAGAAGATGATGCTATTCGATACCATGGACTTTTAGAAGCCGATGATTTTGACGATCAACTAGAAATACAGGAATGTGATGAAGAACAAGTAACACAAAACTGTGCTGTTTATGGATATAATTATTGTTTTATTGAACCTGATGATGTTGTGATTCCCCCTACATGATTACTTTTAACACGATTCGCTGGAAAAATTTTCTCTCTACTGGAAATCAATTTACACAACTAGAACTGGATACGAGTCCTTCAACTTTGATTCAGGGAACGAATGGTGCTGGGAAGTCAACTCTTCTCGATGCCATTTGTTTTGTCTTGTTTAATAAACCATTCCGTAAAATCAACAAACCTCAACTTGTCAATAGTATCAACGAGAAAGAGTGTGTTGTTGAGATTGAGTTTACTATTGGTAATACTGTATGGAGAGTACATCGAGGTATTAAACCAAACAAATTTGAAATCTATAGAGATGATGTCTTTGTAGATCAAGTTGCGGCTGCGTCAGACCAACAAAAGTGGTTAGAACAAAATGTTCTAAAGATGAACTTCAAGTCTTTTACTCAGGTAGTAATTCTGGGATCATCGACATTCGTTCCTTTCATGCAGTTAACTCCTGCATATAGGAGAGAAGTCATTGAAGATATTCTGGACATTCAAATCTTTTCTACAATGAATGTTCTCCTGAAAGATAGACTTCGCCAGGTTTTAGAAAAGCAAAGAGAGTGTGGATATGAATTAAAGGCAGCAGAGACTAAGGTCAAAATGCAGGAAGATCATATTCGCAATTCGCAAACGACGAATGTGGGTGAAATTGAACTTAAGCATAAAGAGATTGCTGTATTAGAAGAAGAAATTTTTGAAATTAAAAAATACATCAATATACTTGAAGCAGAGAATATTGATATTCACACGGAGATTACTGAGTTTGATGATATTTCTGACAAGATCAGAAATATTAATGAGTTGAAATATAAAATTCAACATAATAATTCTGCAGCATGTAAAGAACTTCATTTCTTTAAAGGAAATGACACTTGCCCTACTTGTACTCAGGTTATCGAAAAAACATTCAAAGATCGGAAAATTTCCGATTTAGATACCATGACTGAGGAATATGAACAGGCTCTACTTAAACTTGAGTCTAGACATATTACCTTGGATAAGAAGTATACCAAGATGTTGGACTTTAAAGATAAACTGAAAAAGAACTACACTGAAATCCAGCATCAAAATAGTTTGATTGCTCGCAACGAAAAAAATATTTTGAAAATCAATTCTGAGATTCAACGTCTTGATGAATCACCTGACATTGCAAAGATGCAAGGTAAGTTAGAAGTTTATCAGGAAGAACAATTTGAGGTTGAAGAACGTTGTGCTCAAGTATCAAAGACAAGAGTTGAGTATGAAGTCATTGCAAATCTCCTAAAAGATAATGGAATCAAATCTCAGGTTATCAAGAAGTACATTCCTGTCATCAACAAGCTTATCAATAAGTACTTGACAAGCATGGATTTTTATGTTAACTTCACTTTAGATGAAGAGTTTGATGAGGTCATTAAGTCTCGCTACCGTGATGAGTTTTCATACGCATCGTTTTCGGAAGGAGAAAAACAAAAGATTGATTTGGCTCTTCTCTTCACTTGGAGGGAGATTGCTAGAATGAAGAGTAGTGTTAGTACTAATCTTCTTATTCTAGATGAAGTATTCGACAGTTCCTTGGATACTTCTGGAACTGAAGAATTACTGAAGATTCTTAAGAACCTAGATAGTTCTACGAATACGTTCGTAATCTCCCATAAGGGTGAAATTCTTACCGATAAGTTTGTGAAGAACATACGATTCGATAAGATTTCTGACTTCAGCAAAATTGTTGAGGAAGGATGAACGGGGAATTAGCTCAGTTGGTAGAGCATCGCCTTTGCAAGGCGGGTGTCAGGAGTTCGAGTCTCCTATTCTCCATTCATAATTAATCCTTATCGGTCAACCCCTTGACCCCTGCTTTGCTATGCCCTATATTAGGTACATACGAAACGAGGTCCGATGGTCAACACCGAAGTCAAAGGCACTCTTGCCAAACTGCTCGCAACCGAGAATCTGAATGTTGAGCACCGTAAGGTAGAGACTGCTTATTTCGATGTGCAGAACCGTATCCTCTGCCTGCCGATCTGGAAGGATGTTAGCAGCAGTGTGTATGACATGCTGGTGGGTCATGAAGTGGGTCATGCCCTATATACTCCTCTGGACTACGGTGTGGCAAGTTTAGAGGTGCCTGGGGACATTCTGAACGTGCTGGAGGATGTTCGTGTTGAGAAACTCATGAAACGTCGTTATCCTGGACTGGCCCGATCTTTCTTTAAAGGGTATAGTGAACTAGATCAGAAAGACTTCTTTGAACTGGAAGGTAAAGATCTTTCCAAGATGGCTTTGATCGACCGTATCAATGTTCACTACAAAGTTGGAGTGGTTGGTAATCGTACCATTGTGGATTTTGAACGTGATGAGATGCAGTGGGTTAATCGTGCTGCTGATACTGAAACGTTTGAAGATGTAGTTGAACTGGGTAAGGATCTGGTTGAATATTTGAAACGGGAAATGCAACAAAAGACCGAAGTTCCTGCAAGTCCTTCTGCTCAATCTGGTCCTGCTTCAGGGCAGAGTGAAGGGCAGAGTGATGATCAACAACCTGGTCAATCTGATCAAGGTCAAAACTTTGGTGAAGAAGGTGATGAAGAACAACAATCCACCACTGGATCTTCCGATGGTCGTGAAGGTAGTAAAGGTGATGATGTTGATGAACTGAAATCTGAAACTTATCGTGCTCTTGCTGAAAAGCAGAAAGATCTTGTTGATAAGAATGCCCGTGACTATCTTTACATTGATATTCCTCAGATCAATCTCAAAGATACGATTGTTCCCTTTAAAATGATGCTTGAAAGTTTCACTCAATATGTAAATCAGGATCATCGTGGATTTCAAGATGGACGACAAGAATGTGTCAAGTCTTATCGTGAGTACAAGAAAGATAGTATCAAATCCGTGAACTATCTGGTCAAGGAGTTTGAATGTAAGAAAGCAGCTGATCAGTATGCTCGTTCATCTACTTCTCGCACTGGTGTTCTTGATACTGCACGTCTGCACACTTACAAGTTCAGTGATGATGTGTTCAAGAAAGTGACCACCACTCCTGATGGTAAGAATCACGGTCTTGTGTTCTATCTTGACTGGTCTGGTTCGATGTCAAATTGTATGGTCAATACGATCAAGCAACTGTATGATCTGATCTGGTTCTGTAAGAAAGTTGCAATTCCTTTCCGTGTGTACGGTTTCTCCGATGCCTATACCAACGATAGTGTTGCTCCTGGTGTTCCTTCTGAAAATAAAGAGAACTACCTGCACATTGATAAAGATTTCCGTTTGCTGGAGTTCTTCTCATCCAAGATGAATGCACAAACTCTTGATACGATGATGGAATACTTCTACGTCAATTGTGAAGGTTTCCGTAAGAACCATGGTTACAACTATGAATTTTCTCTGTCTGGAACTCCTCTGGTAGAAACCATCGTTACCACCCCTCAAGTTGTTGAAAAATTCAAAAGTGAAGAGAAAGTCCAGAAAGTTAATGTGATTTATCTTACTGATGGAGAAGCTTGCCATCCTGGGTATAATACTTTTATCAAAGCTTTGAATGAAGTTCATTCTCAACCTTTTTATGCTGATCGTATTTGTGTTCTTCGTGATCCCAAATCTCGTTATTCCCGCAAGGTTGAACTCAACAACTATTCACTGACGAATGAGTTTGTAGATTATATCTCCAATATTGTTGATTATAATCTGCTTGGTTTCCGTCTCTGTAGTAAATCTGAGATTCGTACCATGTGTCGTATTTACGATATGAATTCTGCTCAGTTTGAGAAACAATGGGAAAAGAATAAGTGTGCTGCAATTCCTAATTGTGGGTTCAAAGAACTTTATCTTCTTCCTTTGCCTAAGACTCAAAATCATTATTATCGTTACTGGAATCCTGGTGAAGAAGAATCTGATGATCTTGCAGTCAAAGATCCTTCATCTAAGACTCAATTGACCAGTGCATTTAAGAAACATATGAATGGTAAGATGGTCAATAAGACAATCTTATCGAAGTTTGCGGGTCAAATTGCTTGACCTGCAGGGGCATATGCCCTATACTACTTAAGTATTCAACAGACACCCATCCATGATCTCCGTGCACGATCTTCTCATCTCATCTCTGGTTCAACGCTTCGGTCCTACCGTAACTTCAGAATCACTCAAAGTATATTCTGCTGAGGTGGGTATGCATTATCAGACGATTGCAAACAAACTGAAGAACTATAAAATTGGTCGGGGACTTTGGAACCTGGAACAGGAGGTAGAAAAACTGGAACAAATTTATACTCATGCTGCAGTTGTTCCCGATCAGGAACAAGTGTCCTTTATTCCCCAGAAAGATCCTGGTTTTGTCCCGTTCGGGAATTTCTCTGATCTGAAGAAGGTTATTCAGTCCAAACAATTTTATCCTGTGTTTATCACTGGCATGTCTGGTAATGGCAAGACGGTGAGTGTAGAACAAGCATGTGCTCAACTCAAGCGTGAACTCATTCGGGTAAACATCACTATCGAAACCGACGAAGACGATCTCATCGGTGGGTTCCGTCTTGTGGACGGCAATACTGCTTGGCACAACGGTCCTGTGGTTGAGGCTCTTGAACGAGGTGCCGTACTGCTTCTTGATGAAATCGACCTTGCAAGTAACAAGATCCTCTGTCTGCAAAGTGTTCTCGAAGGTAAAGGTGTTTTCCTGAAAAAAATCGGTAAGTATGTCCGTCCTTCTCATGGTTTCACTGTGGTTGCTACTGCTAACACTAAAGGAAAGGGTTCTGATGACGGAAGGTTCATCGGTACGAATGTACTTAATGAAGCATTCCTGGAACGTTTCCCGATCACCTTTGAGCAAGAGTATCCTGCAGAGAAAACCGAAGTAAAGATTGTTGCTGCGGCCATGGATAATCAGGATCAGGACTTTGCTGAGAAACTTGTTCGTTGGGCACAAGTGATCCGTAAGACCTTCTATGATGGTGGTGTGGATGAAATCATCAGCACTCGTCGTCTGGTTCACATTGCTAATGCTTACAAGATCTTTGGCAAACGTGACAAGGCAATCCAAGTGTGTGTGAATCGTTTTGATTCTGACACCAAACAATCCTTCATGGAACTCTATTCCAAGGTGGATGCTAATGTGAATCCTGATGATGACGATAACGAATCTCCAGAAGAGATGGTTCGCCGTCATGCTAGTGAATCATATCAGGGTTGACTTATTGCTACCTTTTTGTTATACTACAGGGGAGTTAATCCTCCCCTTCACTTTGGAGAACTTTAATTATGCAATGGAAGTACACTGAGGATAAAATCCTTAAAGATGTTGAAGACTATGTTGTGAGCACTTATGGTAGCCACTACTGTGGTCATAATGATGCCTACAAAGAGATTCAAACTATTGATTTGATGGCAGCGAAAGATTTGGCATCAGACTTCTGTCAAGCAAACATCTTAAAATATGGCAGTCGTTATGGAGATAAAGACGGTCGCAACAAACGCGACTTGCTAAAAGTGATTCACTATGCTATGCTACTGCTTCACTTTGATAAACATTATAGTCGCATGGAAAACGGTCTTGGAGAATTTAAATGAGTATTGTAATTAGTCCTAGGACTGCTAGTGTGTTGTCTAACTTTTTAGAGATCAATAAGTCAATTTATATTAAAGCTGGTAATAAGATCACAACTCTGTCAGTCAATAAAAATATCATGGCCGAGTTTATATCAGAGGAAGAATTTGATCGTGAGATTCCCATTTATGATCTGGGCGATTTGATGACTGCATTCAGGATCACCACCTCCAAAAGTGCTGGTGGAGATGGTCTGACTCTACTCGATTTGTCTAATCCAAATTGTCTGGTTGTCTCTAACGAGAGTGGTAACCAGAAGACTCGTATTTACTATTCCGATCCTGATCTAATTGTATCTGCTCCAGAAAAAGAGTTCACACTTCCTGCACCTGATGTTAAATTTCATCTGTCAGTAGATGCTCTTTCGCAACTGAAATATGCATCTACTTCATACGGTGTACCTGATCTTTGCGTGTATGGTGTTGATGGTCAGATGCACATTTGTGTGACTGACAAGAAGAATGAAACTTCAAATACCTTCTCAATTGAGCTTGGTGAGGTTGCAGGAGATGATTTTTGCTATTGTTTCAAGCAGGAAAACATCAAACTTTATTTCCATCGGGATTGCGACGGATATGATGTCTCTATTCATGGTGGCAAAGTAGCTCTATTTGAATCCAAGAAACTTCAACTCAGGTATTGGATTGCTCTTGAACCTAACACAACAAAGTAATATATGAAAGACCACTTCCTTTGGGTGGAAAAGTATCGGCCTCGCAAAGTGGACGAATGTATTCTACCTCTAAATATCAAACAAACTTTTACCGAGTTTATTGAGAAGGGAGAAATACCTAATCTTCTTCTCTCTGGACCTCCTGGTATTGGTAAAACCACTGTAGCAAAAGCAATTTGTGAACAATTAGGAGTAGATTATTATGTCATCAATGGATCTGATGAAGGACGATTTTTGGACACGGTACGGAACCAGGCAAAGAACTTTGCTTCGACCGTATCACTTCAAGCAACTGGTAAACACAAGGTCATTATTATTGACGAAGCTGATAACACAACCAACGATGTACAACTCCTTTTACGGGCAAATATTGAGGCGTTTTATAGCAACTGCAGGTTCATCTTCACAGCAAACTTCAAAAACAAAATCATTGAACCTCTCCATTCCCGATGCTCAGTCATTGACTTCAGTATCCCAGGAAAGGAAAAACAATCAATCGCAGCAGAGTTCTTCAACCGTGTCAGGACTGTACTTACGCAGGAGAATATCGAATACGATCCAAAGGTTGTTGCAGAAGTAGTTCAGAAACATTTTCCAGATTGGAGAAGAACTCTGAATGAGTTGCAAAGATATTCATCTAGTGGTAAAATAGATAGTGGTATCTTAGCACTGGTCTCAGACGTAAGAATTAACAATCTTATTGATTACCTTAGAGATAAAAACTTTACTGAAGTTCGTAAGTGGGTAGTATCTAACTTAGACAATGATCCTAGTCTGGTACTTCGTAGAATCTATGACACTGCTTATGAATGTCTTACACCTGCAACTATTCCTGCAGCAGTTCTTATCATTGCCAAATACCAATATCAAAGTGCATTCGTAGCTGACCAAGAAATAAATCTGTTAGCTGCATTAACCGAAATCATGTGTGAGTGTAAATTCAAATGAACATTAAACTTATCCGTATGTCCTCAGGTGAGGACGTTGTAACTACTGTCCTTGACGAACGAGAGGATGTTATTGTTATTACTAATCCCATTGTCGCTGTTCCAACTGAAAAAGGTCAGATTGGTTTTGCTGCCTGGTCTCCTATTATGAATAGGCAAGTACCAGAAATTGAAGTCAGTAAAAAATTTGTTGTTTTTACAACTGAAGTGGATCCTCCAGTTCATGATCACTATGTCAAACTCTTTAGTGTTGTTGATCTACCACCTGCCAAGAAAATTATTGTATGAAGACTCTAGATTTATTTCCAGTTACTCTTCATAAATTTTCTAATCCAGATCCAAGACCATCTGAAGTTATTTCAATTATAGAAAAACACCAACCAACACAAAGAAGTGGTGATTGGTCTCAATGGGAAGAAATGAGAGTACAAACAACAGACGGTGTTTTGCATAGGGAACCAAAGTTAAAGTTTTTAATTGATTGGTTTCGTCAATGTTTAAATGAATATCATGAATATTACGGACTGGATTGTGATAGATTAGACATTGCTGTCTGTTGGGGAAATAAATCTTCTCCTGGAAGAAAGGCTGCTCATCATGTACATAATCATAATCTTTCATATATCAGTGCTGTCTATTACATAACTAAAGGATCCCCAACCGTATTCTTAGATCCTCTTGCAAGCAAAGGTGGAACGAATATGGATATTAACTGGTCAAAGAATAGACAAATTGAAAGAGAAGTTTATCCTGAACCTGGAAGTTTAATCGTGTTTCCATCATGGTTACCACATTGCTCTAGGCCTCATGTGGGAAATGAACCTAGATACACTATGAGTTTTAACGCCTTGCCAACTGGAAAAATTCATGCTAACCTATATGGGTTCCCAATGGCACACATTACTCTAGATCAATATGAAACTGACTCCTGAAGATGCCATTTATGCTGCTGATAAATTCATAACCTATTACAATAAGTTCAATCGTATTGATGACTATCTCCGTTTTGTTAAGAGTAGCAGAATGGAAAATGCTGGTGGATGTTTGTTCGGTCCTGAGGATGAGATCTTTTCAGAATTCAATATGAGTCCTAGTGACATGAACTTTAAAATTCATGTTGTAGATACTTCGTCAAAACCATCATCAAAGTATAATCAGAATCTTTATTCCGAGATTCTAACTAAGACTGCATCTAATGCTATTGAGGAAGCAATCCCAGGTAGAACGCATAAGTGGATTGTAGTTGAAGAGAATACTAAAAAGATTGTTGGTGTAGTCAGGTTTGGTTCTCCAACAATCAACTCGAAACCACGTAATAATTATTTTGGTGAAGTCCTTCCTCTTGGAGAGATCAACCAAAAGTTTGTTATGGGTTTCAATATTGTTCCAACACAACCATTTGGATACAATTATCTTGGTGGAAAATTACTGGCCCTACTTGCCTCTTCGAACTTACTGAAGAGACAGTTTGATGAAAAGTATGGTACAGATCTTCAATACTTTGAGACCACTTCTTTGTACGGAACAACCAAGGGTGTATCTATGTACGATGGATTAAAACCATTTGTCCGTCATATTGGAGATACAGAGAGTGACTTTCTTCCACTCTTTCATGATGATCAATTTCGAGATTTTTTTTGGTGGTTCAATGAACGTAATGGTGGAGAAAGATTAATCCCCGCAGATAAGTCATCAAAGAAACTGAAGATACAAACAAAGATGATATCTATCATTCGTTCTTCTCTCGAAGATGATGAGAAACTAAAAGAGTTTAATGACTGCATCACACATGCAAAAACATTGACTGAGAAGAAACGATACTACATCTCTAAGTTTGGGTATGAACCCGAAGAGGTAATTGAATGGTGGAAGGTCAAGGCAACACGCAGATACGATAAGTTGGTTCAAAGTAACACGCTTAGAACTCAGATTGAATTGTGGGAACCTGGAGTTGATTTGGAGATTATTCGATGAAGTATGAACTAAAGCATTATCTCAACTCTATCAATTATGATAAAGTAAATTTAATGGATGCTGATGAAGAAGCAGTTCGTCAGTATCCTCCTTATATTATCAATCGTTGTCTCTCTGGATTTATGGATACAGTTCTCTATGCAAACGAGATGAACATGGCTTCGAATTTAGATAGCAAGATGCAATATGACTTTTTTATAAATAGTATTCGTAAGAGAAAACGTTTCTCTCCTTGGTTAAAGAAAGATCCCTTAAAGGACCTTGAGATCGTCAAGCAATACTATGGATATAGTAATGAAAAAGCAAAGACTGCTCTTGGTTTATTAACCAAAGAACAACTTGAATTCATAAAGTCGAAGCTTAATGTTGGAGGAAAAAGATGATGGGCACTGAAGTGAAATGGTCTGAAGAAGATATGGTCGAAGTAGTTCTTAGTGAACCAGATGACTTTCTTAAAGTAAGAGAAACACTGACTAGAATTGGTGTTGCTTCTCGTAAGGAAAAGAAACTATACCAGTCCTGTCATATTCTTCATAAGAAGGGTAAGTATTATATTGTTCACTTCAAGGAGCTGTTTGCTCTTGATAGAAAGGATACTAATTTTTCGTTGAATGATGTACAACGCAGAAACCGTATCATTCAATTGCTTTCCGATTGGGGATTAGTAACTGTTGTGAAACCAGATAGTATTGTTGATGCAGCACCACTTAATCAAATTAAAGTAATCGCATATAAAGATAAATCTGAATGGACATTAGAATCTAAATATAATATTGGTAAGAAAAAAGAAGGATAATATAAATAGAGAGGACATTTCTCACATTGAAGACATGGCTGACCAAACCAAAAGGGCACAATGTATGAGCACAATTGTTAGGATATCAGTTTTGAGTTGGAGTGCTGCATTGCTTACCGCAAGTTATGCAGGGTTGCTTGCTAAGATGGACCCAACCTTTATTGCTACAGTATTCACTGCTGCAGCTGCTACCTTTGGCGTAGATACCCTCAAGAAGTCTGAAGACAAGAAGGAGGAAGATGCCAAACCCGATTCCCTACCTGCAGTCACCGCAGTCGAACCCACTCCAGTTGCAGCAGAACCAACTGTCGAACCCATCTTTAATCCCGAACCTGAAGTCGAATCAGTTGCCGTCGAACCAACTGCTTCCGATACAGAACCCTCCAGATACGAAGATACCACGGTTTGATCCTCCTGTAGTGCAGCAATTGCAAGTTCCTGTCATGCGGGGACTTGCTTCACCTGTCTTTAATTATCCAAATACAGCAATTCAATATCCTGTTCTTAGAGTGCCCACTCAACAAGAATTTGATGCGGCCGCAAAAGCAGAGAAAGAAAAGCAAGAAACAGAAGAAAGAGATAAACCCAGGCAGCTACCAACATCTAC
>Ga0169931_10003260_pt1 | contig 25835 bp, 27 predicted proteins | sample Kivu_15m_20L_FD_129675 | JGI IMG/M metagenome (GOLD analysis project Ga0169931, IMG submission 129675) | Freshwater microbial communities from Lake Kivu, Western Province, Rwanda to study Microbial Dark Matter (Phase II) - Kivu_15m_20L... | ecosystem: Environmental > Aquatic > Freshwater > Lake...
ACGGGAGAGGAATCCCCTCAGGACCTTTGTGATCACTCGGCTCCACTCGACGCCGATGACCTCGGGACAAGACGCACGTCAACGCCACAAGAGAACCTGTCAAGCACCAACATCGTCGCCATGACACGGTGGAGGTCATCGGTTCGAGCCCGGTATCGCCCACCAGCACGTGAGCCCGGTCGATCGACCGGGCTCACGTCGTTCACCAGATGATCACGCCATGCGACGACGGCGCGCCGCCAGAACGGGAGTCAAGCCCAGGACCATTCTTGCGGTGATTCTGGTTGAGTCCGCTGGCCGGCGGTTCTCTCCGGGCAGTTGCAGATCGGGTTGCGGAGACGACTGTTCTCCCGGCGCGGACTGTCACAATGGCCTGATGTCGGTGATTCGTGATCGGTGGAGGTGGCGAAGGGGCGAGCCCGTCGACTTCGCCGCTCCGGTGTCGATGGTGGCCAGCGGAGCCCACATCGAGCATCCGGACTACGTCAAGTGGGTTCCCCGCCTGGAGCAGCCCCACGGACGTCATCGCAAGGTGTGGGAGTGGTGCTTCATCCTCAACGCCCTCGAGCGCCACGGGGTGTTGGCACCGGGCAAGTCGGCCCTCGGTTTCGGCGTGGGCACCGAGGCGGTGGTACCGCTCTTGGCTCGACACGGTGTCCGGGTCACCGCCACCGACCAGAGCGTCGAACAAGCGGGCGCTTGGGCCACGGTGGGTCAGCACGCATCGGCGATCGACGCGCTGCGTCGTCCGAACGTCTGCGACGACCGGACGTTCGACGAACTCGTCGATTTCCGAGCCGTCGACATGCGTCGGATTCCCTCGGACCTTCGGGATTTCGACGCCACCTGGTCGTCGTGCTGTTTCGAACACCTCGGCTCCAAACAGGCCGGCTTCGACTTCGTGTTGGACTCGTTGCGAACCCTGCGTCCGGGAGGGGTCGCGGTGCACACGACCGAGTTCGACTGCACACCGGGACGGCGACCGTTGCTGGAGACCGGCTCGGTGCAAGCGGGGGATTACTGCTGTTTCTTCCGACGTCCCGAAGTCGAAGAACTGATCGACCTCGTCCGTGCCGAGGGTCATCGGGTGACCGCCGATCTGCGTCTCGGTCGTCGGCACCCGTACGACCGGCACGTCGACCGGCCGCCATACACGGGTGATCCCCACCTTCGACTGGCGGTCCGCGACCGGGTGATCACCTCGGTCGGTTTGGTCATCGTGGCCGCGGGCTGATCGCGAACGCACGAACCGGGGCATCGCTCCGCCGACACCCCGTTGCGGAGTAATTTGACCCCGATGCGGCGGACCTGCGAACGACCCGGATGCGGTGCTCCCAGCGCCGTGCTGTACGGATACGGATCGGACTCCATGTGGCTCGACGCCTGGTCACCCGATCGCGATCCGGCCGAGGCTCCGGTCGACGCACGCGGCGTGGTGTGCGCCCGTCACGGTTCGCTGCTGAGTCCTCCGCGGGGGTGGACGTTGGACGACCGACGCGAATCCATTCTGCGTTTGTTCAAACCCCGAGATCGTGGTGGTCTGGCGGTCGTGCCCGACGAGGTCCCCGAGACCGTCAAGAAGGTCAAGCGTGATCCCACCGCCCCCACCCGACGTCCCAAGGCCTCCGATCTGCCACGTCCGCGTTTGTTCGCCGATCTGGACGAGAGCGCGCCGGTCAGTTCGTCGCCCGCCTCGCGGGTCGAACCGGAAACGAACACGGTGCGCGCACCGGAAACGAACACGGTGCGCGCACCGGAAACGAACACGGTGCGCGCACCCGAAACGAACACGGTGCGCGCACCGGAAACGAACACGGTGCGCGCACCCGAGCCAACCGTCGCCGAGCCTCGTCAGGACGATTCGACCGAACTGCTCATTCGTCAGGCCAACACGGCCCCGGTGTCGCGACCGACGGCGACGTTCGACCCCGACGAGGACTTCGCGCGTGGCGCCACCGGTCCGCTGCTCCGTGAGGCTCTGCGTCCGAGGCTCTCGGGTCGCTTCGATCCGACTGCGGAGTTGCTTCGCCCAACCGACGTCGACTCCGAGCTCGCCTGAGGGCGGTGACCATGGACCTTGTCATCGATCTGGAGTTGCTGCGTCCTCCGGTCGACGTCGTTCCGTTCGTGAACGACCTCGGCCGGTATCCGTCGTGGATGGGTCTCGTGCACGCCGCTACCCCCGAGTCCGGTGCGAACGAGCCGGCGTGGTCGGTGGAACTGCGGGCCAAGGTGGGTCCGTTCGCGCGTTCGAAGCGCCTGCGGATGGTGCGCACCGTCGAAGAATCACCGACACACGTTCGTTTCGAGCGTCGGGAGAGCGACACGAGCTCACACGGAATCTGGGTCCTCGATGCGCGTCTCGACGGCACCACCACGACTCATCTCACGGTGCGTCTGCAATACGAGGGGCGGTTGTGGTCGTCGGTCATCGAACGTGTCCTGCGTGACGAGGCGGAGCGCAGCAAGGAACGTCTCTTGGCTCTGGTGTCAGCCAGCTGACCGTTGTCGGACGTCAGCTTGCCGACCGTTGTCGGACGTCAGCTTGCCGACCGTTGTCGGACGTCAGCTTGCCGAACGTTGTCGGACGTCAGCTTGCCGACCATGCCGAGAAACGGCCGTTCGCTCGTCGCTCGAGTCGCAGTTTCACGCCGAAGCATTCCGACAGGTTCTCGGCGGTGAACATCTCGTCGAGAGTCCCGCTGGCCATCGCCCGACCCCGCACGAGGAACATCACGTGCGTCATGCCCGGAGGTATCTCGTCCACGTGGTGGGTGACCAGCACCAGTGGTACACCATCGGTCTTGGTGGTCATCTCGCCGAGGGCGCTCACCAATTGTTCGCGACCTCCGAGATCCAGTCGGGCGCTCGGTTCGTCGAGTAGAACGATGCCGGGATCGTTCATGATCGAACGAGCCAAGAGAACGCGCTGTTGCTCGCCCGACGACAGCGACGAGAACTCGCGCTCGGACAGATGTTCCACGTTCATGGTGGTCAGACATTCCATGGCCCGTTCGCGGTCGGCATCGTCGTAGCGGTGCCACCATGGTTCGAGGGCGGCGTTACGGGCCGTCATCACCACGTCGCGGGCGGTGAGTGAACCGCGGATCTCGCCGGCGAACGACGCCGACACGTATCCGATGCGCCGACGAAGAGTACGCACGTCGGTGTCACCCAAGGTCTCTCCCAGCACCGAGACGGTGCCCCGACTGGGGTGGTCGTACAGGGCGGCGATGCGCACGAGGGTGGTCTTGCCCGAACCGTTGGCTCCCAACACCAGCCAACGCTGGTCGCGTTCGATCGCCAGGTTGAGGTCGTCCAGAATGGTTTTTCCGTCGCGGGTGACGGTGATGCCCGAGAGGGCCAGACTGGCGACCATCGGCCAAGGGTAGGCCCCCGCACCATCGCGAGCCGGGGTTGTCGCTGGTCAGAGGGGTTTTGCGCCCGATGAGGAGGGGCGGAGCGTTGACCGTAACAGAAATGAAATGTCCGGTACCCTTGACCCGTCATGGTCGCCCGCCTCCACACCCCCCGTTCGGCTTTCCGGACTTTTGGTGCTTTGGTGACCGCGGCGACCCTCACGTTGGGGCTGGTGGTGGGGTTGCCGGCCGCCGGTTTGGCCACCCCGGCGGACTCCTCCGATGCCGCTGCCGAGAAGGCTGCCGCCGAGATTCAGGCCGCCCGCGACCGCGCCAACGCGGCCGCCGATGCCGCTTTCGCCGCCGAGTCGGCCCTCGACGGACTGACGATCGACGTGGCCAACATCGAAATCGAGTTGGCGGATCTGGAGGTTCGGGCCAACTCGCTGCAGACCGGGGTCGAAGAGGTGGCGGTGCAACGCTTCGTCAGCGGGGGTGGGGGCGGAATCCCCTTGCTCAGTGGTCTCGACGGCCCGTCCGCACAGGCCCAGGCCGATGTGCTCATCGAGATCGTGAGTGACACCTCGCAATCCACCCTCGACGAGTATGACGCGCTCAGCAAGGAGCTCGCCGACAAGCGACGTTCGCTCGAGCGGGCCAAGGAACGCGAGGTCCAGGCCATCAAGGATTACGAAGCGGCCCAAACCAAGGCCCTGGCCGAAGTCGAGCGCCTGAAGAAGATCGAAGCTCAGCGTCTGAAGGACGAAAAGGTCCGCCGGATTCTCGAGGCGGCGCGCATCAAGGCGCAAGCGGAGGCCATGGCGGCGGCCGGTGACCCGTCGGGCAGCATCGTGAACACCGGGGCGGGCAACACCGGTAAACGGCGATCAGGAACCGCGGGCTTCTTCGACAACGGCGTGTACATCGATGGCAACATCATCTGCCCCGTGGCCGGATCGTCGGGATTCGGAGACACCTGGGGCGCGCCACGCAGTGGCGGACGTCGTCACAAGGGTGTCGACATGATGTCGTCGATGGGAACGCCGTTGGTGGCGGTCGCTTCGGGCACTCTTCGGATCATCAGCAGTCGAGGGATCGCGGGGAATTCGATTCTGCTTCGTGCGAACAACGGCAACACCTACTTCTACGCGCACCTGAGCGCCTACGAAGGGGGAGAACGTTCCGTCGAGCAGGGAGACATCATCGGATACGTCGGTGACACCGGCAACGCCACGGGCAACCCACATCTTCATTTCGAGGTGCACCCCGGTGGTGGCAGTCCGGTGAACCCGTATCCGTCGGTTCGTGCGGCCTGTTGACGAACGAGGCAAGATAGGGAGATGTCCTCCCACTCGGATCCGATCGGCGATCTCGCCACGGCGATCTCGAGAGTGCTCGAGGGCCGCACGATCACGGAGCTGACCCGGCTGAGCGGTGGAGCGTCGCGCGAAACATGGCGTTTCGCGGCCGATGGCGAGCCCTTGATCATCCAACGTCAGCGTTCGGGTGACACGCGCGATATGGAGGTCGAAGCGTCGGTTCTGCGGGCCGCCGCCGTGGCGGGTGTCCCGGTTCCTCGACTGGTGGCCAGTGGCCGATTCGACGAGGGTGCCCGTTACATCATTCAGTCATGGGTCGAGGGCGAGACGATCGCCCGCAAGATTCTTCGCGACGACGTCTACGCGTCGGCCCGTCGATCTCTGGTCGGTCAGTTCGCGACGGCGTTGGCGGCCGTGCATTCGATCCCGATCGACGACGTCGCGGGCCTGCCCACCACCGATCAGATGGCTCAGTACCGCCAAAGTCTGGACGACCTGAACGCCCAACTGGATCAGGCACACCCGGCGTTCGAACTGGCGTTCCGATGGCTCGAAGGCAACCGTCCCGCCAGCGCCCGACGCACCGTGGTTCACGGGGACTTCCGGTTGGGCAACGTGATGGTGGGTCCCGACGGCCTGCGCGCGGTTCTCGATTGGGAACTGGCCCACATCGGCGACCCGATGGAGGATCTCGGTTGGTTGTGCGTGCGCGCGTGGCGGTTCGGGTCCGAACGACCGGTCGCCGGACTGGGTACCCGTGAGGCTCTCCTGACCGGTTACGAAGTCGCCACGGGGTCGCCGGCTGATCCGGATGCACTGCTCTGGTGGGAGGTTCTCGGCACCTTGAAGTGGGGGATCATGTGCATGCTCCAGGCCAGTGCGCACCTGCTGGGATTCTCTCGTAGTCACGAGTTGGCGGCCATCGGGCGTCGCGTCTGTGAGAACGAATACGACATCATGCTGGCCCTCGAGGGTCGTTGGTCGACTTTGGGGGTGGCGTGAACATGGAACAGACCCCGCACGACGTCCCGACGACGGCCCAATTGGTGGAGTCGGTGCGCGAATGGTTGCAGAACGACGTACTGCCCTCGACCACCGGCCGGGTGCAGTTCCACTCGCGCGTGGCCATCAACGTTCTGGCCATGGTCGAACGTGAGTTGGCGGTCGGCGCGCGACAGTCGATCGATCATGCTCGGCGCCTGAGCGAACTCGGCGTGGCCTCCGATGCCGAGCTCGCGGCCGGCATTCGTTCGGGGGCGTTCGACGATCGAATCGACGACGTCGTGGCGGCGGTGCGTTACTCGGTGGTGGACAAGTTGTCGGTGGCCAACCCCACCTACATGCGGCCCGACGATCAGTCGTCGTAGTCGTAGTCGTCGTCGTTCGTCTTCGAACTCAGTTTCACCGGTTGACCCGCCGCCAATTGCCCGCAAGCCGCGGCGATGTCGGTCCCGCGGTTACGGCGCACGGTGGCGTTGGCTCCCAATTCGATCAGTTGGTCCGCGAACGCGTACACGTGCGACTTCGCCGAACCGCGTACCGCGTAGCCCGGAGTGGGGTTGAGCGGAATCAGATTGACGTGGGCCGGAACCCGGAATCGTCGACACAAACTGGCCAACTCGATGGCATCGGACGGGCGGTCGTTCACATCGGCGATGAGGGCCCATTCGAAGCTGAGGCGACGGCCCTTGGCTTCCAGGTACTCGCCGCAAGCCTCCATCAAGACCTTGATGGGATAGCGACGATTGATGGGCACGAGCGAGTCGCGCAGGTCGTCGTTGGCGGCGTGCAGGCTGACGGCGAGGCTGACGGGAAGCGGACGCGCCGCGAGCCGCTTGATGCCGGGCACGATGCCCACCGTCGACACGGTCAACTGTCGAGCCGAGATTCCGATGTCGTCGTGGATGCGAACCAACGACTGCCACACGGGCTCCTCGTTCGCCAGCGGTTCGCCCATTCCCATGTAGACGACGTTGCTCACCCGTCGGCCCATCGACTTCGCGCGTTGGGCCGCGCGAACCACCTGCTCGACGATCTCGCCGGGCGTGAGATGGCGCGTGAATCCGGACTGGCCGGTGGCACAGAATCCGCACGCCATGGCGCATCCGGCTTGCGTGCTGACGCACACGGTCGCACGGTCGGGGTACAGCATCAGCACCGTCTCGATGCGACTGCCACCGTCGAGTTCCCAGAGGAACTTGATGGTGCTGCCCTTGTCGGAGGAGAACTCGGAGACCGGACGCAACGACGTCACGAGTTCGGTGTCCAACCGCGAGCGCAATGCCTTGGGAACGGCGGTCATGTCGGCCGGGTCGCTGAGTTCGGTGTAGAGGCCCTTCCAAACCTGATCCACTCGGTAACGCGGCTCACCAACCAACAGCTGGTCGAGTTCGGCGCGGGTGGCTCCGTAGCGAGGGATCATGGGAACAGCCTGACAGACGAGCGCACGTTCAGAGTGTCTTGGCGAGCGCGGAGTATTCGGACATGCGCGAGCGCAACACGTCGAGGCTCGCGGTCCAGAAGTCGCCGCTCGTGACGTCGATGCCGAAGGCCGCCCCGAGTTCCTCGGCGGTGTTCATACCGGCGCGGCTCAGCAAATCGTCGTAACCCGAACGGAAACGTTCGGGGTCGCGGTGGTACTGCGCGAACAAGCCGAGGCCGAACAGCAGACCGTAGGTGTAGGGCCAGTTGTAGAAGTGGCTGCCGTAATAGTGGGGTTTGAGGACCCACATGTGCGGATGAGCGGTGGACTGATCGAGACCATCGCCGTAGGCGTCGTTCTGGGCCTGCAACATGATCTCGTTCAGTTCGTTCACCCCGAGGGTGCGACGTTGGCGGCGCGCGAACACTTCGGTCTCGAACAGGAAGCGACTGTGGATGTCGACGACCACCTGATTCGCCCCCTGAAGATCGACGTCGAGCAGAGCCAGGCGCTCGGCGCCCGACAGTCGCGCCAGTCCGGCCTCGACCACCAAGGTTTCACAGAAGATGCTGGCCGTCTCGGCCAGGGCCATCGGGAGTCTCTTCTGCAGCGGGGTGCGACCGGCCAGTTGCGTGTTGTGGTACGCGTGACCGAGCTCGTGAGCGGTGGTCTGCGCCGACTCCACCGAACCGCTCCAGTTCAGCAACACCAACGAGCGATCGTCGACGAAGGGCATGCAGAAGGCGCCGCCGACCTTGCCCTCGCGCGGGGGAACGTCCATCCATGACTCGTCGATGGCGCGATCGACCAGGCCGGCCAGTTGCGGGCTGTAGGAGCCGAACGCGTCGCGAACCAGGGCCACGGAATCGTCCCACGAGATGGCGTTGTCGGCCACGGGCAACGGAGCCATCAGGTCCCACCACGGCAACGCGCCGTCGTGTCCGTGCAGGCTGGCCTTGACGCGCATCCAGCGGCGGAAATCGGGAAGTGAGGCCACGATGGCCGACTGCATCGCGTCGAAGGTGGCCCGCGACACCGAGTTCGCGTAGAGCGAGGCATCCAACGGTGAATCCCAGGCGCGACGTCGGTTGACGGTGTTGGCTTCTCCCTTGATCGCGTTCATCGCCGCCGCGCAGGCGGTGGCCACCTTGGGCCACGCCTCCATCTCGGCCTCGTAGGCGGCCCGCCGGACGTCGGCGTCGGCGTCGGTGGCCATCCCGCGCACCGCCGGCATGGGCAACTGACGGGGGCCGTCGGGCAAGCGCACCTCGGCGGTGAGTTGGCTGGTGACGTCGCTCTGGAGACGCCCCCACGCCGATGCGCCCGTGGTGGACAACTCGGCGTAGAGGCCCTCGAGTTCCTCGCTCATTTGGTGCGCCGATCGTTCGGCCAAGCGCATCAACGGTCCGGAATGATCGCGGGCCTCGTTGCTGACCGCGCACAAGGCGTCGACGTCGTGGTCGCACACGAAGTCGGCGAGTCGAGCCAGCAGGGGAGTGATGCGAGATCCGACCACCTCGATCTCCGACAACAGCGCCTGCGCCTTCTCGTCGCGGGTGTCGGTGGCGACGGTCGCGTACACGTAGGCCTCGAGGATCTCGGTTCCGGCCACCAAGGCGTTGAATTCGGAGATGGCTCGATCGAGTCGTCGTCCGGTCTCGGCATCCACGACGGGGGTGACTCCCTCGGGGATCGCACGGATGTCGAGTTCGTCGAAGAGCGACTCCAGGCGCGTGATGTCGGCGACCATTCGTTCCATCGCGTCACGGAAACCACGACTCTCGAGGGATTCGTGGACGTCGCTGACGCTCCAGCGCGGAAGGGACTCGTTCTCGGTGGTGGTCATGTGGTGCCCCCGTTTCGATTCGCGGCGACGTCACCGACGAAGGCGCGATCGGTGCGATGAACGCGGAATCCGAGGTTGCCGTACAGACGCATCGCCGCTTGGTTGTCGGCGTCGACGAAGAGCATCGCCATGGTGACACCACGTTCGGCCAGGTTCACGAGACCGGAGACCACCATCGAACGACCGAGTCCGTGTCCGGCATGGGCCGGATCGACGGCGATCACGTAGATCTCCCCGAGAACCGGCTCGGTGTCGCGGTGCACCTTGGTCCAGCAGAAGCCGGCCATCCGGCCGTCGATCTCGTGGATGACGAAACCCTCGGGTTCGAACCACGGTTGCGACATGCGCGCGCTCAACGTGGCCTCGTCCCAACCACCCTGTTCGGGGTGATGGAGGAAGGCACGATTGTTGAGGTCGAGCCACTCGCGCTCGTCGCGACCCTTCACGAACGATCTCACCGTCACCGCATCGGTGGCGTCGGCCACCGACAGGGGAAGCGAACGGCGCATCTGATGGAGCGTTCGACCGGGGGACAAGCCCACTTCGGCGGCCACCTGCTCGTGTCCGATCGTGGGTTCGAACACCCACCAATGAACGTGTCCGCCACCGTTGCGGGACACCTCGTCGAGAGCGGCCGACAACAACTCCGGTCCGATGAGATGCATCTCGTACCGATGGTGCGGATGGACGACCAACTCGACCGAGTAGGAGTCGTTGCCCTTGCTGATTTGCGCGTACGCCACCGGATGGTCGTGTCCCGGCTCCCAAGCCACCAGCCCCGCGAAGCCCTCGCGTCCACCGTCGACAAGGTCGAGCCACAGATGATCAGAGAGGGGACGGTGTCCGTCGGCGCGTTCGGCGTCGCGCAACAGGTCGCGAACGACCTGAACATCGTCGGGTCGCATCTGACGTTTGATGTCGAGAACCCTCACCGCGTCAGCCTACCGCTGGCTACTCTCGGGGAATGGTGGCCCGAAAGTCGACACGAAACGCGTCGGGACGCATCGATCCCCGAGCCCAGACCGTCGAGGTGGCCCGCCGTTTGGCGATCGCGTTCCCCGAGGTGATCTGCGAGTTGGACCATCGCAACGCCTTCGAGCTGCTGTCGGCGACCATCCTGTCGGCCCAGTGCACCGACGCGCGGGTGAACATGGTGACTCCGGCGTTGTTCGCCCGCTATCCGGACCCGTGGTCGTTGGCGGCGGCCGACGTGGGCGAGTTGGAGGGGATCATCCGCTCGACGGGCTTCTACGGAAGCAAGGCCAAGAACCTCATCGGCATGGCGACGGCGCTGGTGGAACGTTTCGGTGGTGAGGTGCCGAGCGATCTGGACGATCTCGTCACGCTTCCGGGGGTCGGGCGCAAAACCGGCAACGTGGTGCGCAGCGTGGTGTTCGATCTGCCGGGATTGCCCGTGGACACGCACGTGGGGCGGCTCTCGCGGCGACTCGGATTGACCAAGCATGAGGACCCGGTGAAAGTCGAGTTGCAACTGAACGATTATCTGCCGGGTTCGGAGTGGGGGCCGTTCAGCCTGCGACTGATCCTGCACGGGCGTCGCGTGTGCGACGCGCGCAAGCCGAAGTGTGATGAATGTTCGATGGCCGACATTTGTCCCTCGGCCGGCGTGCCGGTGACGGCACCGACGACGAAACGCCCGGCTCGACCGAGCCCGGTCGCAAAGGCCGTGACCCCGAAGAAGCAAGCGACGAAGAAGTCCGTTCCGAAGAAGTCCGTTCCGAGGAAGAAATAGTCGGCGGGCTCAACCGGCGATGCGGTTCGCGCGCATGAGGGCGCGCTGAGCGGTGCGCAGGGCGCGCTCAGCCTCGTGAATGGCCGCCACCAAGTCGTCGTGCTGCTCGCCGAGGTTTCCGGAGCGCAGCTCGGCGACCCGTTCCTGATAGCGCGCGGTGCCCTCGGCCATCACGGCGAGTTCGGCGGCGATGGTGGAGAGGTCCTTGTTGCTCACGCCGTCACCCTATGGCGAGCCACGAGCCCGAAGCCCACGAAGTCCTGACCGAAAACCCTCGGGGTCGGCTCGGACGGGTTCGGTAGCCTCAGGTCTCGTGACGCGAGTGCCCGTACGCGACGATTTGTCCGCATTGGAGGGCTACCACTCGCCCCAAGTCACCGTCGACGTGCGACTGAACACCAACGAGGCCCCGGTCGGTCCGCCGGCCGCCTTCCGAGATGCCTTGAACTCCGAGATGTCGCGCATCGAATGGAATCGATACCCGGATCGCGCGGCCACGGCACTGCGCACCGCCATCGGTGCACTCCACGGCGTCGGTGCCGAGCAGATCTTCGTGGCCAACGGCAGCAACGAGGTCCTGCAGACGGTCCTGCTCACCTTCGCCGGGCCCGGCCGCACCGTGGCCACCTTCGAACCGACCTATCAACTTCACGGCCACATCGCCCGCATCACCGGTGCAACGGTGGTCGAGGGTGAACGTGCCGCCGATTTCAGCATCGACATGAACGAGGTGCGTCGTGTGGTCGAGCAGTCACGCCCGCACGTGACCTTTCTGTGCTCACCGAACAACCCGACCGGGGGAGTCGATTCGCCGTCGGTGGTCCGCGACGTGCTGGCCCTGTCACCCGGGCTGCTCGTGGTCGACGAGGCCTACGGACAGTTCGCCGACTGGTCCGCCGTCGAACTCATCGACGAAGAAACGCCCTTGGTCGTGTCGCGCACGTTCTCCAAGACCTGGAGCATGGCGGCGGCGCGATTGGGTTATCTCGTGGGGCCGCGGTGGTTGGTGGCCGAACTCGACAAGGTCGTGTTGCCGTATCACCTCGATGCCACCAAGCAGATCGCCGGCACCCTTGCCGTGCGGTTCCTCGACGAGATGAACGAGCGCGTGCGCTCGATCGTGTCCGAACGCGAGCGCATTTCGGCCGCACTGCGCGCCTTGGACCTCGACGTCTTCGACAGCGGGGCGAACTTCGTCCTGTTCCGTCCCCGCCACATGGGTGGTCGCGCGGTGTGGCAGGGACTTCTCGATCGCAGCGTTCTCATCCGTGATTGTTCCGCTTGGCCTCGCTTGGCCGATTGCCTTCGCGTCACCATCGGCACCCCGGCCGAGGACGACCGTTTCCTGTCCGCCATCACGGAGGTCCTGTCATGAATCGCAAATCCGTCCGTCAGCGTGTCACCGCCGAGACCTACATCGACTTGTTCGTCGACCTCGACGGCTCGGGCCGCACCGAGGTGTCCACGGGCATCCCGTTCTACGACCACATGTTGTCGCAGGTCGGCAAGCACGGCGGTTTCGACCTGAACATCGTCGCCAAGGGCGACATCCACATCGACACCCACCACACGGTCGAGGACGTGGCCATCACCCTCGGCGAAGCGGTTCGGGAGGCTCTGGGCGACAAGACGGGTGTGCGTCGATTCGCCAGCGGCCTCTATCCGTTGGACGAGGCGTTGGTCGAGATCGCCCTGGACTTGTCGGGTCGTCCGTTCGTGGTCTGGGACGTCACCATGCCCGAGTGTCTGCCGCTCGGCAACCCACCGTTCGATCCACAACTGGCCGAGCACGCGGTGTCGTCCTTCGCCACCGCCGCCGGAGTCACCCTGCACGTGACGTTGAAGCACGGCACCAACGTTCACCACATCGTCGAGGCCGTGTTCAAGGGACTCGGCCGTTGCCTGCGTGACGCGGTACGTATCGAGGGTGGCGACGTGCCGTCAACGAAAGGTGTCCTGTGACTGTGGGTGCCCCGTGACGGCACCGCTCATCGCCGTGCTCGACTACGGCATCGGCAATCTGCGCTCGGCGGAAAAGGCGTTGCAGAAGGTCGGCGGCGACGCCCGTCTCACTCGTGACGCCTCCTTGGTCGCCGACGCCGACGCCGTGGTTCTTCCCGGAGTCGGAGCGTTCGGTGCGTGCATGGACGCCCTTCGTGGAGCCGGCCTGGAGGACGTGGTGCACGACGCCGTGGCGTCGGGCCGACCGTTTCTCGGGATCTGTGTCGGCATGCAGATGCTCTTCGACGACAGCGAGGAGAACCCCGAAGCGCGCGGGCTCGGGGTGATCCCGGGCTCGGTGCGATGGATCCCGTCCGGGGTGAAACGCCCACAGATGCAATGGAATCGTTTGCGCATCTCCCGTCCGGATCCGCTGTTCGCGGGATCCGAACTCGCCGATGTCGGGGGTGGTCCGTGGGTGTATTTCGTCCACTCGTTGCACGGCGTTCCGCGCGACGCCAACGACGTGGTGGCCACCTGCGAATACGGTTCCACCCTGAACGCCGTGTTCCGTCGGGGCAACGTCTCGGCCACCCAGTTCCACCCGGAGAAGTCCGGAACGGTCGGACTGTCGTTGTTGCGCAACTTCGTGAGCGTGGTGTCGCGATGACCGTCGACTTGTATCCGGCCATCGACCTGCGGGCCGGAAAGGTCGTGCGCTTGGCCCAAGGCGACTACGCGCGCGAGACGGTCTACGGTGACGATCCGGTGGCGGTCGCGCGTTCGTTCGCCGACGCGGGCGCGCCGTGGGTGCACATCGTGGATCTCGATGCCGCACGCACCGGCGATCCGGTGAATCGTCCGATCATCGCTCGGGTGGCCACCGCGTTGGCCGGCCACGCCAAGCTGCAGACTGGAGGGGGTGTGCGCTCCGTCGCCGACGCCGAGGAGTTGGCCCGCGCCGGGGTGTCCCGCGTGGTGATGGGCTCGGCCGCGGTGGCCGATCCCGAGTCGGTCGTGGCGGCGTCGCGGGTGGTCGACGTGGCCGTGGGTCTCGATCATCGCAACGGCGACCTTGCCGTGCACGGCTGGACCGAATCGTCCGGGGTGCACCTGGTCGACGCGCTCGGATGGTTCCCGACCGCGCGGGCCTTCGTGATCACCGACATCGCTCGTGACGGCATGCTCGACGGCCCCGATCTGGAGGGGCTCGCGATGGCGGTGTCGTCCACCTCGGTTCCCGTGATCGCCAGCGGTGGCGTGTCGTCGATCGACGACGTGATCGCCTTGTCTCGCATCGGGGGATTGGGAGGCATCATCACCGGCCGCGCGTTGTACGAGGGTCGCTTCAGCGTGGGTGAAGCGGTGGACGCGTTGCGAGGTGTGGCGTGAAGGTCGCCCGCGTGATCCCGTGCCTCGACGTCACCGACGGTCGCGTCGTGAAGGGCACCAACTTCGTCGATCTGCGCGATGCCGGTGATCCGGTGGAGTTGGCGGCTCGCTACGACGCCGAGGGCGCCGACGAGCTGGTGTTCCTCGACATCACCGCCAGCAGCGACGGTCGCGAAACGATGGTCGACATGGTGTCGCGCACGGCCGAGCAGGTCTTCATCCCGTTCACGGTGGGTGGCGGAATTCGCGCGGTGGAGGACGCCCGTCGCATGTTGCGCGCCGGAGCGGACAAGGTGAGCGTGAACACCTCGGCGGTGCAGAACCCCGAACTCATCACCGCCATCGCCGGAGAGTTCGGAAGTCAGTGTGTGGTGTGCGCCATCGACGCGAAAAGGCGTCCCGATGATCCGTCCCGCTTCGAGGTGTATCTCCACGGTGGTCGCACGCCCACGGGCCTCGACGTCGTCGAGTGGGCGATGCGGGCCGCGTCGTCGGGCGCCGGCGAGATCCTGCTCACGTCCATGGATCGCGACGGCACCAAGGAGGGCTTCGATCTCGAACTCACGCGCCGGGTCAGCGACGCGGTGGGGGTGCCCGTGATCGCCTCGGGTGGCGTGGGCACGTTGCGTCACATGGTGGAAGGCGTCACGATCGGTGGGGCCGACGCGGTTCTGGCCGCGTCCATCTTCCACTTTCGCGAGTTCACCATCGCCCAGACCAAGGCGGCCATGGCCGATGCCGGTGTCATCGTTCGTCCGGTCGGGTGAGAGTGGACGTCGAGATTCTCGATGGCGGTTTGTCCACCGCGCTGGAGGAGGTGGGCGCCGACATTGGTGGCCCGTTGTGGACCGCGCGAACCGTGGTGGATTCCCCCGGCCTGTTGGAAGAGGCCCATCGTCGGTTCGTGACGGCCGGCGCGCGCGTGATCACGTCGGCGAGTTACCAATGCGGCACGCACGAGTTTGCACGGCTCGGTCTGGGCGAATCCGAGGCTCGTCGGGCGTTGTCCTCGACGATCGACGTCGCTCGACGCGCCACCGCGGGCACCGACGTTCGGGTGGCGGCCTCCGTCGGACCGTTCGGTGCGGTTCGGGCCGATGGCAGTGAGTACACCGGTCGGTACGACGTGTCCCGGGAGATCGTCGAGCGTTACCACCGCGAGAAGCTGGAGGTGTTGGTCGACGGTGGCGCCGATCTGCTCGCGGTGGAGACCATTCCCTTGGCCGCCGAGGCGTGTGTGATCGCCGAGATCCTCGAGGACCTCGGTGCCCCGCCGGCGTGGTTCAGCTTCGGTCTCGCATCGGCGCGGTCCACTTATGGCGGAGATGATCCGAGATCGGCGGTGGCGGGGATCGCAGGGTACGCGAACCTGGTCGCCGTGGGGGTGAACTGCGTGCATCCGGCGGTGGTCGACGCGATGATCGACGATCTTGGCGACCTGGCACCCGACGCCGGATTGATCGCCTATCCCAACCTCGGACGTCTCTGGAATGCGGGCACCCGGGAATGGTCGGGTGATGTCACCGATCCGTTCGCGATCGAGCGCATCGCCGACTGGATCCGACGGGGCGTGACGATGATCGGCGGTTGTTGCGGAGTGGGGCCGTCGGAGGTCGCGCGACTCGTTGCCGTGGTGAAACCTCCGGTGGCGTAACGTCCGAGCATGACCACGCCCGGCAGATTCACTCCCAATCCCAAGATGGAATACCGACGCCTCGGTCGCAGTGGCCTGAAGGTGTCGGTTCTCTCGTTCGGAAGTTGGGTGACCTTCGACACCCAGATGAAGGATGACACCGCGCGGGAATGCATGCAGAACGCGTGGGACGCCGGGTGCAACTTCTTCGACAACGCCGAGGCCTACGCGGGCGGCGAGAGCGAAGCCATCATGGGACGGGTGATCGCGGACCTCGGTTGGCGTCGTCAGGACTACGTGTTGTCGACGAAGGTCTTCTGGGGGATCGACGGCAACGTGCCCAACATGAACAACACGCTGAATCGCAAGTATCTGCATCACTCGATCGAGGGCTGCCTCGAACGGTTGCAGGTCGATTTCGTGGACCTGCTGTTCTGTCATCGCGCCGACCCTCACACCCCCCTCGAGGAGACCGTGTGGGCCATGAGTGATCTCGTGGATCGTGGCAAGGTGCTCTATTGGGGCACCAGTGAGTGGACGGCCGACGAGATTCGCGCCGCATGGGAGATCGCCGAGCGACACCACCTGCACAAGCCGGTCATGGAGCAGCCGCAGTACAACATGCTGGAGCGCCGCCGCGTCGAGGTGGAGTACAAGCGTCTGTACGAGGACATCGGACTCGGCACGACCATCTGGAGCCCGCTGGCCTCGGGCGTGTTGACCGGCAAGTACATCGACGGAGTCCCCGGAGACTCGCGCGCCGCCTTGCCCGGCTATTCGTGGCTGGCCGAGCGTCTCACCAGTGCGGTCACGCAGGAGAAGGTGAAGCGCCTGATTCCCGTCGCCGACCGGCTCGGATGCACGTTGGCGCAGATGTCGTTGGCCTGGTGCACGAAGAACCCAAACGTCTCGACGGTCATCACCGGTGCCAGCAAGGCATCGCAGGTGACCGAGAATTTCGGTGCCCTCGAGGTGATCGACGCATTGACCCCTGACGTGATGGCCGAGATCAAGTCGGTTCTGAAGAGCTGAACTCGTCGAGGAACGCGACCGCTCGTTCGGCGACGACGTTCAGCCGACCTTGAAGGAAATGGTCGGTGCCGACCACGTCGACGATCGTCGTCGAGGGCCACGCGGCGGATCGTTCGCGGGCTCGTGGTGCGGGGCAGAACTGATCGTGCTCGGGCACCAACAGCAGTTTGGGTCGAGGGTCGCGGCCGGCCAGCACCGGCGAACCGTCGGTGAGCGGTGGGGCGATGGCGATCCATCCCGACACCCGTGGCTCCACGACGTTCATCGCGACGATCGATCCGAACGAGTATCCGACCACCCAGACGTCGTCGTTGAACGGGGCCAAGAAATCGATGGCGGCCGCCACGTCGAGTCGCTCGGAATCCCCCTCGTCGTGTTCTCCGGCGCTCCCACCGGCACCACGAAAGTCGAAGCGGACGGCATGGAAGCCGTGCTCCGGTAGCTCTCGAAAGAGGGCGTCGACGACGGGATTGAAGCGGTCGCCTCCGTAAAGGGGGTGGGGGTGAGCCAGAACCACGCCACCCCGTATCGGTCGATCGACGGTGGCCGTGGCGACGTCGGCTTCGATGTTCACTCCATCGATGGTGGTGAGGGTCACGGTTTCGATCGACACGAAAGTGACGGTACCGTGCTTGACCGTGGCCGACAGCAAGGACAAGTCCAAGAAGCCCGAGGCATTGGATGCCGACAAGCTGCCCATCAAGATGCTCAACGACCGTCTGCTGGTCAAGATCCCCGAACGCGACGGCGAGCGACGAAGCTCGGGTGGAATCCTGATTCCGGCCACGGCCCAGATCTCCAAGCGTCTCGTGTGGGCCGAGGTCGTGGCTCTCGGCCAGAACGTTCGCAGTGCCGAGGTGGGCGACCGCGTGTTGTTCAGTCCCGAGGACCGCTACGAGGTGGAAGTGGGAGGCTCGGACTACATCATGTTGCGCGAGCGTGACATCCACGCCGTGGCGGCCAGTCGAATCGACGGCCACACCGGCCTCTATCTCTGACAGAGTGTTCTCGTGCCCGTGATTCAGCCCACCCCCGAGCAACTGGCGTCGGTGAAGTTCAACGCCGACGGCCTGGTTCCCGTCATCGCCCAGGACGTCACGAACGGGGACGTGTTGATGATGGCGTGGATGAACGCCGAGAGTCTGTCGATGACATTCGCCGAGGGCCGCATGGTCTACTGGAGTCGCAGTCGTCGGGAACTGTGGCGCAAGGGCGACACCAGCGGGGACCGTCAGTTCGTGCGCGAGGCGTACTTCGACTGTGACGGCGACACCCTCTTGTTCAAAGTCGAACAAGAGGGCACCGGTGCGTGCCACACCGGTGCCCGCACCTGTTTCTTCTCGGCCTTCGGCGACGGGAGTTGACCGTGGATTCCGGCCCGGTCGTTCGACCCGCGCGCGACGAGTTCAAGGCTCTCGCCGCCGATCATACCGTGGTGCCGGTGTGGATCGAGGTGCTGGCCGATCTGGAAACGCCGGTGGCGGCGTTCGCCAAGTTGGTGGGTGACGGTGACGGCTTCCTTCTGGAGTCCGTCGAACACGGCGAGCGTTGGAGCCGGTTCAGTTTCGTCGGTCGGCATCCGCGCGCGACCCTGAGTCTCGCCGAGGGCCGATTGACGGTGCAGGGCTCCATCCCGGATTCGGTCCCCCGCGACAAGGGAATGCTGGCGGCCATCGAGGGTTTGTTGGCCGAGTATCGAAGCCCCGTGATCGCCGATCTTCCTCCGTTGCAGGGCGGTGTCATGGGATTCCTCGGCTACGACGTCGTGCGCGAGGTGGAGAATCTTCCCGACGTGCCCCACGACGATCGTGGGATGCCCGATGCCGTCATGAGCGTCATCGGTTCGCTGGCGGCGTTCGATCACTGGCGTCAGCGGGTGTACCTGATCGAGAGCATTCCCGTGCTCGGACTCGATGACGCCCAGCTCGACCGGGCGTACGACGAAGCGGCCGAGCGCGCTCGTCGGGCGGTGGCCGACCTGTCCCGTCCTCTGGCCTACACGCCGGTCGAACCTCCGCGTCGCGACGACGTGATGCCCGCGGCGGTGTCGTCGATGCCCGATGGTGCCTACCAACGCGCGGTCGAAGCGGCCAAGGAGTACATCCGGGCGGGGGACATATTCCAGGTCGTGTTGTCGCAGCGCTACGAGATCGAATTGAAGGCCGATCCCTTCGACATGTACCGCGTCCTGCGGCAGGTGAACCCCAGTCCGTACATGTACTTTCTCCGCCAGCCGGGCGTGACGATCGTGGGAAGTTCCCCCGAGCCCATGGTTCAACTGCTCGGCGGGCGGGTCATCAGTCGTCCCATCGCCGGGACGCGCAAACGAGGTTCCAACGACGAGAACGATCGTCGTCTCGCCGCCGAACTGCGAGAGAACCCCAAGGAAGTCGCCGAACACGTGATGCTCGTCGACCTGGCGCGCAACGACGTCGGTCGGGTGGCGACGTTCGGCACGGTGCGCGTGGACGAACTGATGACCCTGGAGCGGTACAGCCACGTCATGCACCTCACCTCGCAGGTGAGCGGAGACTTGTTGCCGGGCAAGACCGCCATCGACGTGTTGCGGGCCACGTTGCCCGCGGGCACCGTCAGCGGTGCTCCGAAGGTGCGTGCCATGGAGATCATCGACGAACTCGAGCCGGTCAAGCGCGGGCCCTACGCGGGCGTCGTCGGCTATGTCGACTTCAGCGGCAACTTGGACACCGCCATCGCCATCCGCACGATGTTCATCGGCGAGCGCGCCGCGTACTTGCAGGCCGGAGCGGGGATCGTCGCCGACAGTGAGCCCGATGACGAGGAGCTCGAGTGTCGCAACAAGGCCGCGGCGCTTCTGGCCGCCGTTCCGGCCGCACGTCGAATGACCCAGAGCCGGCGGTCCGGGGGGACCTCGGCATGATCCTCGCGGTCAGGGAATCCGTGACGGCGATCTCCGTGTCGGGGGCCGACGCGCGTCGTTACCTGCATTCGCAACTGAGCAACGACATCGCGAATCTGGCCGTCGGATCGACGTGCAATTCGTTGTTGCTCGAACCGGTGGGCCGAGTGGTGGCACTGGTACGCGTGATGTGCGTCGCCGACGACGCGTTCATGCTCGAATTCGACACCGCGGTAGATGAATCCTTGGTCGGTGCGGTGGTCGCCCGCTTGTCGAAGTTCCTGATTCGTACCAAGGCCGTGATCGAAACGGTGAACGACGATGTCGTGCGCGTGCGCTCGACCACCGAGGATCCGATCCCGTCGACATTGCGGAGCCTGCCCGGCGCTCGTCCGACGTGGTGGTGCGATGGTTCGGCGATCGACATCGTCGGAGCATTCGATGTTCCGAGCGAACTGTCGTCGGTCATCGACTCGACCACGAGCGGAGCGTCGCGTCTCGAGGCCGAGCGCGTTCGTCGCGGCTGGCCCGCCAATGGTCGAGAGATCGTGCCCGGCGAGACCATTCCGGCTTCTCTGGGCGTGGTCCCCGTGGCCGTGAGTTTCACCAAGGGGTGCTACCCGGGTCAGGAACTGGTGGAGCGCATGGACAGTCGGGGCTCGACCGCTCCGCGGACACTTCGCGTCATCGAGGACCTCGAACTCGGGGTCGGCGACGACATCACCGCCGCGGGAGCGGTGGTCGGGGTGGTGACCTCGGTCGGAGGCGGCCGAGTGCTGGGCTTCGTCGATCGCGCGATCGACCTCGGCGAGCGGGTCAGCCCGCGGAGTTGAGGTGTCGCATCAGGTCGACGATCTCGGGTCGTTGGCGTAGACGGGCGAACTCGGGGGCGGAGGCCAGCGTCGAGAGCAGGAGGGTCGGCTCGGCATCGGAACGCGCGGCGACCGTCAGCCATTGGGCGGCGTTCTCGTCGTCACCCAACGTCGCGGTGCACAGAGCCACCAAGATCGCGACCTGCCCCGAGCGTGAAAGTGCGAAGACGCGCGATCCGTATCGTGCGGCCACCTCGGGACGTCCGGTGCGACGCAGCACGTCCACCAGGACGGCGGCGGACTGCGTTCGGTCGTTCTGATGCGGTTCGGGGAGTCGAGCCACCACGCGCTCCACCAACGGTTCGAGCTGAGCGGGCGTGGCGGCATGGGGTGGCCACCATTGACCGGCGCGTCGCCCAGCCAGATCGTCGAGGATGATCGCGACCGCGGCCTCGTCGCGCCCGGCGTTCAGGAGTTGGTGCGCCTCCCACCACGGTGAGGTGACCTGCGGGGGCACCAACATGCCGGGGCGTCCGGACTTCCACGCCAGGTCCTCGGCATCGGCGTGCACGCGGCGAACCGGTGTCCGCGACGAGATCAGTTGCATCTGCAACACCAAGAGGATGGCGGCGAACGCGGCCAGAGGACGCAGATCTTCGATCAACACCATCAGTACGAACGCCACCGCCGTGGCGGGTGGGCTGACGCGCGCCATCACCGCCCGGCCCCGACCGGGCTTGAAGACGTCGATGATCTCGCCGGCGATGGTGCCGCCGTCGAGTGGCAACACCGGAATGAGGTTGAAGAGCCCGATCATCGGTCCGGCCCACCAGATGGCGAGCGACGAATAATCCGACGCGAAGTCGTCGCGTGAGAGCGGATTCACTCCCATCACCAGGAGCGCGGCCACGCCGAGGACGATCTGAATTCCCGGGCCGGCCAGCGCGATGGAGGCGCGCTCACCGCGCGTGAGCACTCGCGTCGGGGTGAACGACGCGTATCCCGCGAGAAAGTCCAGCGAGATACTGGCGGTGGCGCCCGTACGGCGGGCGGCGACCGCGTGCCCCAACTCGTGCACGAGGGTGAACACGGTGACCGATCCGGCCAACCAATATCCCATGGGTTGGCCGTTCACCACCACGATCAACAGCATGAACAGGACGAATCCGGGCCGTATCTGTACGGGAAACCCGAGAATGCGCATGAGTCGATGCTAGGGGACAAGGGGTCACCGGTGGAGGGGCGACGACACTACCTCGTAGACTTCCCATTCGTGCCGTACGTCTACTCTTTCGATCACAAACACCGTCGTCCTCCGATGCAGATGAAGGATCTGCTCGGCGGCAAGGGAGCCAACCTCGCCGAGATGACGAGCGTGCTCAAGTTGCCGGTTCCTCCGGGGTTCACCATCTCCACCGACGCCTGTCGTGACTACATGGTCTTGAGTTGGCCGAAGAGCCTCGACGCCGAGATCGCGAATCAGGTCACCAAACTCGAGAAGGCGATGAAGCGCAAGTTGGGTGATCCGAAGGATCCGTTGCTCGTCAGCGTGCGTTCGGGTGCGAAGTTCTCCATGCCGGGCATGATGGACACGGTGCTCAACCTCGGCCTTAACGATCAGAGCGTGAAGGGTCTCGCCAAGGTCACCGGTGACGAGCGCTTCGCCTATGACTCCTATCGCCGATTCATCGCGATGTACGGACGCATCGTGCTCGGTGTCGACGGATCGCACTTCGAGCACCCTCTCGAGGATGCCAAGAGCGCGGCCGGTGTGAAGGCCGACGCGGAGCTGACCGCGGAGACGTTGAAGAGCCTGTGCACGAAGTATCTCGCGGTCGTGAAGGCCGAAACCGGCAAGGCGTTCCCGCAAGCCCCCGACAAGCAGTTGCGCGGGGCCGTCGAGGCCGTGTTCAAGAGCTGGAACGGCGCGCGGGCCATCGCGTACCGCGTGCGCGAGAAGATCTCGCACGATCTGGGCACCGCCGTGAACGTGCAGGCCATGGTGTTCGGCAATCGTGACGACAACTCGGGCACCGGCGTGGGCTTCACCCGCAACGCGGCAACGGGTGAGAACGTTCCGTACGGTGACTTCCTCGTCAACGCTCAGGGCGAGGACGTGGTGGCCGGTATCCGGAACACCGAGGACCTCGACGCGTTGAAGGCGAAGTTTCCGGCCATTCACAAAGAACTGTTGGCCATTTTCGCTCGCCTCGAGGCGCACTACACCGACATGTGCGACACCGAGTTCACGATCGAGCAGGGCAAGTTGTGGATGTTGCAGACCCGCGTGGGCAAGCGCACCGGTGCCGCCGCACTTCGCATGGCCGTCGACATGACCAAAGGAACCAAGGGGCCGAAGAAGGTCTGGAAGATCGGTAAGCAGGAGGCGATCACTCGCGTGGCCGCCGAGCACCTCGACCAGGTGCTCCACCCACAGTTCGAAGCCGGCGACAAGCAGGTGATCGCCAAGGGTCTGGCCGCGTCGCCGGGCGCCGCGGTGGGCAAGGTCTATTTCACGGCCGACGATGCCGCCGATGCGGCCGATCGTGGCGAGAAGGTCATCCTGGTTCGCAGCGAGACCAGTCCCGAGGACGTTCACGGAATGATGGTGTCGCAGGGCATTCTCACCGCTCGGGGCGGTCTGGTCAGTCACGCGGCCGTGGTGGCGCGCGGCTGGGGCACCCCCGCCGTGGTGGGCGCCGAATCGATTCGGATCGAGGGCAAGCAGTTCACCGCGGGCACCGTGGTGGTGAAAGAGGGCGACATCATCTCGCTGGACGGCGCCACCGGTGAGGTCGTGTTGGGCGAAGTGGCATTGTCGGCGTCCAAGCCCCCCAAGGAGTTCGAGACCATCTTGAAGTGGTGCGACGAAGTGCGCAAGGGCAAGTTGGCCGTGCGCGCGAACGCCGACACCGGCGAGGACGCGACCAACGCCCGCAAGTTGGGTGCCGAGGGAATCGGTTTGTGCCGAACCGAGCACATGTTCCTGGCCCCGGATCGACTGCCGGTCGTGCGACGGATGATTCTCGCGCAGACACCGCAGGAGGAGACCGCGGCACTCGAGGAACTACGTGTCGTCCAGAAGAAGGACTTCATCGACATTCTGGCCGCGATGGATGGTTTGCCGGTGACGGTTCGCCTGCTCGACCCGCCGTTGCACGAGTTCCTGCCTCGCGTGGATGAACTCGAGATCAAGAAGGCCACCGTGGGTCTGTCGCCCGAGGAGACCAAGTTGCTCAAGGCCGCCGAAGAGTGGGCCGAGTTCAACCCGATGCTCGGAACGCGCGGAGTGCGTCTGGGCGTCGTGAAGCCCGGTCTGTACGCCATGCAGGTGCAGGCGCTCATGGAGGCCGCCGCCGAGTGCGCGGCCAAGGGTGGCAAGCCGATCGTCGAGGTGATGATCCCGCTGACGGTCACCCGCGAGGAGCTGGCGTTGGCCCGATCCTGGGTCGTCAAGGGAATCGCCGACTCGTCGAAGAAGGGCGCGAAGAAGTCGTCCACCAAGGCGACCAAGCGCCCGCGGGTGTCGATCGGCACCATGATCGAGACCCCTCGTGCCGCATTGCGAGCCGACGAGCTGAGCGAGGAGGCCGACTTCTTCAGTTTCGGCACCAACGACCTCACCCAGATGACGTTCGGCTTCAGCCGCGACGACGTGGAGAGCCGGATGATGCCGGCCTACCTGGAGAACGGTCTGCTGAAGCGCAATCCGTTCGAGACGATCGACCAGACGGGAGTCGGGGAATTGGTCAAGATCGCGTCAGAGCGTGGACGAGCGGCCAAACCCGGCATCAAACTGGGCGTGTGCGGTGAGCACGGGGGAGACCCCGAGTCGATAGACCTCTTTTACCGAGTGGGCCTCGACTACGTCAGTTGCTCGCCGTTCCGCGTTCCGATCGCCCGATTGGCCGCGGCACAGGCGGTCATCGCCGCCTCAGGTGGTAAGAAGAAGAGCGAAACGAAGTAGTCGGAGGATCTCCTCCGGTAGGAGGACAGCCATGCAGGTGCAGACCCGACAGGGACCATCGTTCGGGGTGGCCCGTATCACGCTGGCGGCCAACGAGCCCGTGCGCGTGGAAAGTGGCGCGATGATGACGATGTCGACGGGTGTCGAATTGTCGTCCAAGGCCGAAGGCGGTGTGCTCAAGAGCCTGAAGCGCGCGGCGCTCGGCGGTGAGAGCTTCTTCGTGAGCACCTACACGGCGCCGGCCCAAGGTGGCTTCGTCGATGTCGCCCCGCGACTTCCCGGAGACGTCATCGCATTCGACGTCACTCCGGCGACCCCGTTGTTCATCCAGAAGGGGTCATGGCTCGCCAACGACGTGAACGTGGCCATCGAGACCCAATGGGGTGGCTTCAAGAACATGTTCGGCAGCGAAGGCGGATTCATCATTCGCGCCGAAGGACAAGGACTCGTGGTGTTCGGTTGTTACGGTGCGCTCGAAACCTGGGATCTGGCCGCGGGTCAGACCCTCACCGTCGACACCGGACACATGGTCGCCTACGAAGGTTCGGTGGGAATGGCCATCCGCAAGGCCAGTGGCGGTGGGCTCATCCAGTCGTTCAAGAGTGGTGAAGGTCTGGTCTTCGAGTTCAGCGGACCGGGCAAGGTCTGGACGCAGACGCGTAACCCCAACGAACTGGTCGGTTGGATTCAGGGCATGCTCGGCACCGGTAACTCGGGCGCCGGCGGCGGTGGCGGGGCGCTGGGCGGCCTGTTCGGTCGCGACTGATGCCGATCCCTTTTTCCGCTTTCGAAGCCAACTCCGAGCTGAACTTCGTCGAATTGTCCGTCCCCGGCTGGGCCTGGGTCACCTTGATCGCGTTCATTTGCGCCTTGTTGGCCTTCGACATTTTGGTGGTGCACCGCAAGGCCCATGACGTCCACATCCGCGAAGCCGCCATCGAGAGCACCGTCTGGATCAGCCTCGGTTTGGCCTTCACCGGCGTGATGGCGCTGGCGTTCGGTGGTGCGGCGGCCGGCGAGTACGTCAGTGGCTACCTCATCGAGAAGAGCCTCAGCATCGACAACGTCTTTGTGTGGGCGTTGATCCTCAGTCACTTCAAGATTCCGACGAAGTATCAGCACCGGGTGTTGTTCTGGGGCATCTTCGGTGCCCTGGCGCTGCGCGCGGTCTTCATTTTCGCCGGGGTGGCCCTCATCGAGAAGTTCGATTGGGTGCTCTACATTTTCGGCGCTTTCCTGTTGTACACCGCGGTCAAGTTGGTGGTGGAGGCCGAGGAGGAGCTCGACCCGGCCTCGGGACGCTTCATGCGACTCATCAATCGGTTCGTTCCCAGTAGCCCCGATTTCGACGGACAGAAGTTGTTCACCCGCCGCAACGGGGTTCGGGTGGCCACGCCACTCTTCGCGGTGTTGATCCTCATCGAGTTCACCGACGTGCTCTTCGCGGTGGATTCGGTACCCGCCGTGTTGGCGGTCAGTCG
>Ga0169931_10003261_pt1 | contig 25829 bp, 21 predicted proteins | sample Kivu_15m_20L_FD_129675 | JGI IMG/M metagenome (GOLD analysis project Ga0169931, IMG submission 129675) | Freshwater microbial communities from Lake Kivu, Western Province, Rwanda to study Microbial Dark Matter (Phase II) - Kivu_15m_20L... | ecosystem: Environmental > Aquatic > Freshwater > Lake...
AGCGAATTTATGCCAGTCGTCGAGCTCTTGTTGGATGCAAGCCCGCGTGTTTTTCGGCTGAAGCCCGAGCGAATTTCCGCAAAAATAGACGGCTTCCCTGCCGTTGAGTTCAGGAAAGAGGAACTCGTTTCGAAACAACGATAACTCATCCTGTGCGTCGCAATGTGCAGCGTATTCTGCAGAAAAATGATTCATGAATCGACAATAATTAAGTGCCGCAATTTGGTAAAAAGAGTGTTACGTTGACCCTTGTAAGCCCTCCATAAAATGACATGGAATCCAAACGATCATTTTTTAGATGCGGAATAATTTTCTAGCAACCTTGAAGAAAATTGAACGTAATGCGAACGTGTAAATACAAAACTTCATTCCACAAAAACACAAGTGTTACAGTATGTGCTATTTGAATATTTTCATTTCATACAATCTTTTTCTTGCAACAACGATTATTTAGTGTAATTTTAAGTTTGATTTCGAGCGAAGGATACGTACAGATTTTTTCACCCCACAATTAACCATTTTTAATCGGGGCTGTTGTTTCCTCTCAAAATCATTCTGAACCTTAATTTTTCAGACCACAAACCATGATTGAATTAGCCGAAAGCCCGGTTGAATTATCTGAACAACTCCAGTACTATTTTGGATTTAACTCCTTCAAAGGAGATCAGGAATCAATAATCCGCAACATCCTAAGCGGCAACGATACTTTTGTAATAATGCCCACAGGTGGCGGAAAATCGCTCTGTTATCAATTGCCGGCTCTCATTTCGGAGGGCACTGCCATTATCGTTTCTCCGCTAATTGCCCTGATGAAAAACCAGGTCGATGCCATCCGTAATTTTGGCGGAGCCACAGGTGTTGCTCATTTCCTGAATTCATCACTCAACAAAGCTGAAATAGCTCAGGTAAAAGCCGACATTACGAGCGGGGTTACCAAATTGCTTTACGTTGCCCCCGAATCGCTTACCAAGGACGAAAACGTGCAGTTCTTCCGCGAGATCAATATTTCGTTCTTTGCCATCGACGAAGCGCATTGTATCTCCGAATGGGGCCACGATTTTAGGCCAGAATACCGTCGCTTGCGTCCAATTATCGAAGCAATTGGCACGGTGCCCATCATGGCGCTTACCGCAACGGCAACACCCAAGGTGCAGCAGGATATCATGAAGAACCTCAACATGACCGATGCTACCTTGTTCAAGTCGTCGTTCAATCGCGCGAATTTATATTATGAGGTACGTCCGAAGAAAGATGTGGTGAAGGAAATTATTCGCTTCATTCGCCAGCATCAAGGTAAATCGGGCATCATCTACTGCCTTTCGCGCAAAAAAGTGGAGGAACTTGCCGAGACGCTGGTTGTAAATGGAATTAAAGCGCTCCCCTATCATGCCGGCTTGGATGCTTCTACGCGCGCTTCGCATCAGGATAAATTTCTAATGGAAGAAGCCGATGTGATTGTGGCTACTATCGCATTTGGAATGGGCATCGATAAACCCGATGTGCGCTTTGTGATTCACCACGAAATGCCGAAATCGCTTGAAGGCTATTACCAGGAAACAGGTCGTGCCGGTCGCGATGGCGGTGAAGGCATTTGCCTTTCATTCTACGCTTACGACGATATTCTTAAGCTCGAAAAATTCCTCAAGAATAAGCACGTTGCCGAACAGGAAATCGGTCAACAACTTTTAGCTGAAACAACCGGATACGCCGAAACTTCGATGTGCCGCCGTAAATATATCCTGCATTATTTTGGAGAACATTACGACGATTCGGGTTGCAATACCATGTGCGACAATTGCCGCCATCCGAAAAAGAAATTCGACGGTATGGAAGATATTTGTCTGGCGCTCGACACCATTCTTTCGGTGAAAGAGCGTTTCAAAGACAAGCATATCGTTAATATTCTTACCGCCACCATTAACTCGGCGGTTAAATCCTGCAAGCACGACAAAAACGAGTTCTTCGGAAAAGGCATGGATCAGTCGGCACTGCACTGGAGCGGTGTTATCCGTCAGGCCGTTGTGCAAGGGTTTCTCGAGAAGGAAGTTGAAAATTACGGCACACTGAAACTTACTGCTGCCGGACATGCATTTTTGGAGAATCCGCACGAAGTGCTCATTACCGAAGATCACGATTACTCTGATACAGATGAGGACGACGATATCATCGCTGCCAACGGACAAGGCGGAGCGGCTGCCGACGAAACGCTGTTTGCGATTTTGAAAGATTTGACCCGAAAAATTGCCAAGAAGCACAACATGCCTCCCTATGTTATTTTCCAGGAGCAGTCGCTGATTGATATGACCATTCAGTATCCGATTACCCTCGATGAGTTGAAACAGATTCCGGGTGTGGGTTCGGGAAAAGCCGAAAAATACGGGCGCGAATTCGTGCAATTGATTTCGACCTATGTGAAGGAAAATGAGATTGAACGCCCGATGAACATGGTCGTGAAATCTATCGTGAATAAATCGACACAGAAGGTACACATCATTCAGAGTGTGGATCGTAAAATATCACTCGAGGACATTGCCGATGCACGTTCCTTAAAGATGGATCAGCTCATCGAAGAAATGGAGGCTATCGTATATTCGGGTACGCGACTCGACATCTCTTATTACATTGATGATGTTGTAGATGAGGATATTCAAGAAGAGATTTTCGATTATTTCAGAAATGCCGAAACCGATTCGATGCAAGCAGCTATGGATGAACTGGCCGACGACGAAATCGGAGAACACGAATTGCGTTTGGTGCGACTTCGGTTTATTTCGGAGAACGCCAATTAACCCATTTTCGATATAAATGAACAAGCGTGCCGTGAACATCGTTCCGACAAGTTTTGTTTTGGTACCTTTAGCGCATGAAGTTTTTTCGCCAACTGCTGTTTGTTGTCCTTGCTCTCCTTGCATTGGAGGCTGGTGCCACGCACAATCGCGCCGGTGAAATCACGTACCGGCATCTTGGTGGATTTCAGTACGAAGCAACGATCATTACTTATACAAAAGCCAGTAGTCCGGCCGACAGACCGAGTGTCGGAATTCACTGGGGCGATGGCATCGTAGATACAATTTTACGCGTTAACGGAAGCGGTCTTGGTGAACTGGTGGCTGATGATATTAAGAAAAATGTTTATATCGGTATTCATACCTACCCCGGACCGGCGGTTTACATACTGAGTTTCGAAGATCCAAACCGAAACGGTGGGGTGGTGAATATTCCCAACTCGGTGAACATTCCATTTTACGTTTCAACGCAGCTCATCATCAATCCGTTTTTAGGCGTAAACAGTTCAGTACAATTGCTTAATCCTCCGATTGATGAAGCCTGTGTCGGGCAGATTTTCATCCACAATCCTGGCGCCTATGATCCCGATGGCGATAGCATTTCGTATCGATTGGTGAATTGCCTCGGTGAACTTGGCACTAACATTCCGGGTTTTGCACAACCGGCTGCAACGAATAGTTTTACCCTCGATGCCATAACCGGCGATCTTATTTGGAACACACCTACACCGGGCGGAATTGGTGAATACAACGTGGCATTTGTCATCGAAGAATGGCGACAGGGCAATCTGGTTGGTTTTGTAACGCGCGACATGCAGATAAACGTTGTGCCTTGCCAAAATACTCCACCTGTTATTCAGCCCATCCCCGACATTTGCGTAACAGCCGGCGACACAATTAATTTTACCGTAACAGCTACCGACTCTGATTTTCCGGCACAACTAATTACGCTTTCGGGAACAGGAGGTCCGCTTCTATTCGATGCGCCTTACGATGCTGCATTTCCAACACTATCGATGTTTTCGAGCGTGAGTCAGGATTTCGCCTGGACAACCGCATGCCTGCATGTGCGCAAACAACCCTACCTCGTAACATTCAAAGCCATCGACAATGGCAATCCCAATCTGGCCGATTTCGAAAGTGTGAACATTACGGTTGTTGCCGAAGGACCCGATACGCTCATTGCGACTCCTGAGGGCAATTCAATTCAATTGGATTGGACAATCAGCCCCTGCGCCGAAGCCAGTGCCTATGCCATCTACAGGCGAAATGGCAGCTTTCCTTTCGACCCCACTGAATGCCAAACCGGCGTTCCGGCGTTTACGGGCTATACCTTACTCGATACGGTAAACGGATTGAACACCCTTACTTACACCGATGGCGCCGATGGCTCGCTGATGCCGGGTAGTTCGTATTGTTACCGCATTATTGCCTTGTTTCCCGATGGTGCCGAAAGCTATACATCGCCCGAAGCTTGCGCCTATTTAAAGGACTCGCGGCCGGTAATTACGCATGTGAGCATCGAAAAAACCAGTACCGATTCGGGGCGTGTTTACCTCGAATGGTCGAAACCCGATGAACTCGATACGCTCGCCTGGCCGGGACCATATCTATACAAGATTGAACGTGCTGTTGGGCTTACAGGGAATCAGTTTGCGGAGTTGGCTACCTTGAGCGGATTGAACGATACGATATTTATTGATTCACTTCTGCCACTGAACACCGAAAGTGCGGGTCTAAATTACCGTATTGTGCTCATGCAGGAGGGCGAAAACACGGAAGAAATTGCTCGTTCGCTCCCCTCATCTTCGGTGTTTTTATCGGCCAGCGGCAGCGACAACGCGGTGAACTTGAGTTGGGCTTATTCGGTATTGTGGCAGAACGACAGTTTTATTGTGTATCGCAAAAATGAGCTGAGCGGCCTGTTTGATTCCATCGGCGTTGCAAATTCCAGAAATTACCGCGACGGAAATTTAGTTAACGGCCAATCGTATTGCTACAAAGTTGAGTCGCTGGGTCGTTTTACAGCTGATGGATACGTCTTTCCGATTCGGAATTTTTCGCAGGAATTGTGTGTGATTGCGCAGGATTTAACGCCACCTTGCGAGCCGAAAGTTCAATTACAGAGTTCATGCGATTCGCTAAGCAACAGTTTAACATGGGAGGTTCCCGATTCGGTTTGCCTGAGCGACGTGCTGCGTTACACCGTTTATTTCAAACCGCAACTGGATGCGTCCTATGAAATAGTGCAAACACTGCCAGTAGGCAATTATGCGTTTGTGCACCTTCCCGGGAATTTTGTGGCCGGATGCTACAAGGTAACCGCAAGCGATTCGGCAGGAAACGAAAGTACTGCAGTTGAACTTTGCACGGATAATTGTCCGGAGTATGAATTACCCAACGTGTTCACCCCAAATTTGGATGGATTGAATGATGCATTTCGTCCCTTTCCGTATCGATTTATCGAAAAAGTCGAGTTTACAGTATTTAACCGTTGGGGAACGGAAGTGTTTTTTACCGATAATCCGGAGCTAAATTGGAATGGACGCATTAAAAACTCGGGGCCGTTACTTCCCGATGGCGTTTACTATTATATATGTATCGTTTACGAGCAGCGACTCGAAGGCTTGGTAAACCGAACGCTGAAAGGAACAATTCAGATGCTGAACGGATCAGAAACTCAAGCAAACTAAGTATTTGGAGCATGTTTACCGGAATAATTGAAACAACAGGCAGCGTTGTGCAGATGGAAAGCGAGGGAAGTAATACGCATTTCACCATAAAGAGCCCAATAAGTAAGGAGTTAAAGGTTGATCAAAGCGTGGCGCACGATGGCGTTTGCTTAACGGTAACGGAAGTAATTGGCGATACGCACAGAGTAACGGCCATTGCCGAAACCTTGAAACGCAGTTCACTTGGAAACTGGAATACAGGTAAGCAGGTAAATTTAGAACGATGCATGAAAGCCGATGGGCGATTCGATGGGCATATTGTGCAAGGACATGTTGATTGTGTTGGCCATTTACAGCGCATAGAAGACCGCAAGGGAAGTTGGGGTTTGTTTTTTAGCCATGCAGTTGCTCACACATTTATTACGGTTCCCAAAGGAAGCATTTGTGTTAATGGCGTTAGCCTCACCGTTGTAGAAAGCGGTGCAGATTTTTTTTCGGTTGAGATTATTCCCTATACCTGGGAGCACACCAATTTAGGTAGCCTTAAAGTGGGCGATGCGTTAAATCTTGAGTTTGATATAATCGGGAAATACCTGGCAGTGCTGGCTTCGCGTAATCGGCAATAAATATTTTTGACCTTTGTAAACATTTGTTTTACGTTTTTGTTTCCTTCTAACCAACCCTGTGGGAACTACCTTGCAGTATGGCGATAAAGTGATGTTGATATGCATTCGTTGAATTCCAGGTATTCAATCAAAGACTTGGAACGCCTTTCGGGCGTTAAAGCCCATACTATACGCATTTGGGAGCAGCGTTATAACTTGTTGCAGCCCGATCGCACCGACACCAACATCAGGCTTTACAGCGATCAGGATGTGAAATTGTTGCTCAATGTTTCACTGCTATTGAAGCATGGAGGGAAAATTTCACATATCTGTAAACTATCAACGCAAGAAATTGCGCAAAAGATTTCTGAACTCGCCAACATTGAAAAATCGCGTGAGCCCTATTGCGAAGGTCAGGTTAACAATCTTGTTGTGGCCATGCTGCAATTTGAAGAAACACGCTTCGAACAAACCTTGGCAGAAAGCATCGAGCGCATGGGCTTTGAATTTACCATGCTCAATGTAATTATCCCATTTTTACAAAAAATTGGCATGATGTGGCTTTCGGGTGAGTCTTCTATCCTTCAGGAACACTTCATCAGCAACTTGATTCGACGCAAAATGCTTGTGGCAATTGATTTGTTGCCGTTGGTCGACAATCCGAATGCGGAGGCGTTTTTATTGTTTCTTCCTGAAGGCGAATTGCATGAAGTTGGACTGCTTTTCTCCAAATATTTGCTGAAAGCGCGCGGAAAACGCGTCATGTATATGGGACAAACGCTTCCTCGCGAAGACGTGCAAGTGTATTGTCGTGAATACAAACCCGACTATTTACTAACGTTCTTCACCGCTGCGCATTCGGTAGATTCTATCAATACCTATTTAAAGGATTTGGTAAAACTGGCCGGAAAAACCCGCATTCTTGCTGCCGGTATGCAGATTCATCAGCCTGAAATTGTAATTCCACAGGAAATAACCTTTATAAGTTCGGTGATGGATTTAATTAACCTCGCCGAAGGTCGTTCGCTTAAATCCAAAACGGGCACTCAGAATTAAGTAGTCGTATCTGCAAAAATCATTTTGAAATTACTTCTCAAGTAATTATTAAACTTTACATTATTAATTTTCGTAAACCAATTGATCCATTGCCTCCGGCGATCTACTTTAATTTTTTGTGTTTATTTCTTTAGAGGTATAATTGACCCATTGCCTTCGGCGACCTAATTAATTTTTAGTGTTTATTTCTTTAGAGGTAAAATTGAGCTCGCCTTCGGCTTCGGTTCTTTTCTTGAAAAAAGAATTAGGCAAAGAAATTCAAGGAAAATAAAATACTTCAGCGCGCCCCCTGTCCCGTCTATACGGGATCAAATTCCGTTGAAATGCTAGAAAACCCGATAAATCAGTTTTCTGCATTTCTACCGGCCCTTGAATTCATACCAACGTTGGCCCGCTTTATTTTCCTTTTGCCAGCGCAATTTCTCGTACGTGTGTGCATTGACTTAAAATGAGTCAGCTCCATCGAAATAACATTTTTTGCAAGCTTTTTACTGTTTTCAAAGATTTACTTGCATTTTAATCGCGCTCTTTTTTGAATACAATTCAATATTGATAAAGCATAGACCAATCTTCCTGTTTGATTAAGTAATTACTGTTTAACATTTTTTTTCGCGGCTTTAACATTTTATCTGCTTGTATTAAAGCACATTAGGATATTTTTGCCCTATTACGGCCATTTTTTTTGTTTAATCTTTACTTGCCTATTGTTAAACAAAAAATGTTTAATATATTTGCTATATCATTAAACAAAAAACTTATGTCAACAGTAGAATTCAATGCCGAAGTGTTAAATTTGAGTAAGCCCCTGCGTTACTTTGCGCTTAACCTTACCTCAAATGATGAAGAAGCGAAGGATTTGTTGCAGGAAACTTTACTCAAAGCAATAAGCAACCGCCATCGTTTTGCCGACAAAACCAATCTAAAAGCGTGGATGTACACCATTATGAAGAACATCTTCATAAACAATTACCGCCGCGCCACCAAGTCGAATACCATTGTGGATCAAACCAAGGATTTGTACTTCCTCAACATTCCGCAGCAAGGCGAACAAATTGCTCCCGAATCGAAATACTCGGAGCGCGAAATTCTGAACAAAATCGAATTGCTAACCGACGAATACAAGATTCCATTTAACATGTATTTCGACGGCTACAAATACAAAGAAATCGCCGACTATCTCGATTTACCAATCGGTACAGTTAAGAGCCGCATATTTTTAGCGCGCCGTCAACTTATGGCCATGTTAAAGGGATACAGATAAATAGTATCTTTCGCTATGGCATCCATGCAACTTTACGATTCGGTAAGCATTCGCTGTTCGCGGCTTACAACCCAGCGGTACAGCACTTCTTTTACCCTTGGCATTAAGTCGCTCGCCAAACGTTACCGCGATCCCATCTACGCCATATATGGCTTTGTACGTTTTGCCGACGAAATAGTAGATACATTCAAACGCGGCGATGCAGCAGAATTATTAAGTGAATTTCGCATCGATACTTACAAAGCCATTAAGCGCGGAATTAGTTTAAATCCTATTTTACACAGCTTCCAGGCTTGTGTCAACACTTACAAAATAGAGCGAGAACTGATTGATACATTTCTCACTTCAATGGAAATGGATTTGTCGGAAACGTCCTACGATCAATTGGGATACGAAAAATATATCTTAGGTTCTGCCGAAGTAGTTGGATTGATGTGTCTTCGCGTGTTTTGTGAAGGCGATGAAGTCGAGTACCAAAAATTAAAAACCCCTGCCATGCGCTTAGGTTCGGCCTTCCAAAAAATTAATTTCCTACGCGATTTGAACGCTGATTACTTTGGTTTAGGTCGCGTTTATTTTCCGGGGATCGAATTAACCAAATTCGATGAATCGACGAAGGAGGCCATACTTGAAGATATCCGCAAAGATTTCGACGACGGTTTCAAAGGAATTTTACAATTGCCTAAAGGTGCGCGTTTCGGAGTTTATGTTGCGTACGTGTATTATTACGCATTGCTCAATAAAATAAGCGGAACACCCAGTGCACGCATTCTTGAGGAACGTATTCGCATTCCCGACGGACGAAAATACGCACTCATTCTTAAATCCTACTTACGCCACCAATTCAACCTCATAGGTTAATACCTGAATAATTCGAATTGCAATGAAAACAAAAAATTTATCGGTAACCATTGATGAAAACTCCGGCTTCTGTTTCGGAGTGGTGTATGCCATCGAAATGGCCGAAGAGGTGCTCAATGAGCAAGGTTATTTGTATTGCCTCGGCGATATTGTGCACAACGACGAAGAAGTAAATCGTCTCAAATCGAAAGGGTTGCGCATAATTGACCATGCCGATTTTGATAATTTGCGTGATGAAAAAGTATTGATTCGTGCACACGGCGAGCCACCGTCGACTTACCGCAAGGCAATTGAAAACAACATTACACTGATTGATGCAACCTGTCCTGTAGTATTGAAGCTTCAAAACCGCATTCGTTCATCGTACGATAAAAGCGAAACCATTTTCCTCATGGGGAAAAAAGGCCACGCCGAAGTTACTGGCTTGATGGGACAGATAAACAATCGCGGTGTCGTATTTTCGGATGTTGATGAACTCGAAGTGGAAACATTGCCCAAAGAAATTACGCTGTACACCCAAACAACGAAGAGCAAACAAAAATTCCGCGAAACCCGCGAAGCGCTCGAATCGAAAGGCATCAAAGTAACTGCTCACGATACCATTTGCTCGCAAGTTAGCGACCGCGACAACGAATTGCGTTCCTTTGCTTGTTCATTCGACGCGATTCTTTTTGTGGGTGGAACGAAATCTTCGAATGGAAAGGTTTTGTACAACGTGTGTAAAGAGCAAAATCCGCGAACGTATTTTATTTCCACTGTCTCTGAATTGGATGCAGCATGGTTTGCATCGAACGAACGCATCGGCATTTGCGGTGCTACCTCAACCCCGATGTGGTTGATGGAAGATGTGAAAAAAGTGCTCGAAACGCTGTAATGCAGTTAACCATTCGCTCGTATGTGAGTGATGCGATGGCAGATGAAGTTTTTGAAGGTTTCGACCTCAATCTGTTCACTTTTCTCAGTCCGATATTTCCCAAGATGCACGTAAATCGTTTTGATGGTTGCAAAACAGGTGATGTAGTTTCGGTTTCGTTGTTTGTGCCCTTGTTGCCCGAGCAAAAATGGATCAGCGAAATTGTTTCCCATCAATCTATTCCCGGGCAATCCCATCAATTCATCGACGAAGGCAGAACCATCCCATTTTTTCTTTCAACCTGGAAGCATACGCACCGCATCGAACAAGTGGAAAAAGATGTGCTGATAACGGATGCCATCCAATTTACAACGCCTTGGTACTTCCCGGCTTTCTTAGCTTACCTGATGTTGTATCCATCCTTTAACAGCCGAAAGAAAAAATACGCGAAATATTTTACGCGCATTTAATTCAAAACTTATAGCAAATGCCTGCATTGAGCAAACCATAAGCTCCTAAACCGGCTTCAGCTATAAATCCTACATTGTATTTGCTGTAAATTTTAATTCCAGCAACACCTCCATAAATGGTTGTTGTACCCCCGAAGTTAGGGGCGCCGAGCGACGGATCTATTTCTTCTTCTGTATTGCGACCTGCCCAGATAGAGAGGTACATATCGTATTTTCGATCGTCAATCCGCAATTTCGTTTGCTCGTTAATCCAACGCGTCAAATGCATATTGAGCTTCAACCCGTAATAATAATTATTAATGGCAACCGAGGTACTGCCGGCAACTTTCACCTGGCGCTGACTCCACCCACCTAAAACACCTAGTCCTAAATCAGTCCTCACACCAAACTCTGCATTGAAAAACACAGGTTGTGTTTCGGTAAATACCTCCGTATCCCGCGATTTGATGCGCACAAAACTGGTATGGACATCCAAGACCACCATGCCTTTATCAAACGCTTGCGTGTATGATTTCCGCTGTGCTTCAAGCTCTATGGCCAATAATACTGAAAGAAGCAAGCCAATTACAATTCCCTTTTTCATTTTCCGAACAATTAATTTTCTGTTCGAATATACAATTCTTTCAGCTGTTGCACATTTACTTGCGATGGAGCATCAATCATCATATCGCGGCCCGAATTATTTTTAGGGAAGGCAATGAAATCGCGAATCGAGTCGGCTCCACCAAAAATGGAACACAAGCGATCGAATCCCAGGGCAATACCTCCATGCGGCGGAGCGCCAAACTCAAATGCATTCATTAAAAACCCAAACTGATTTTGTGCTTCATCGTCTGAGAATCCAAGCAATGTAAACATCTGCTTTTGCAGGGTACGATCGTGAATTCGAATGGAACCGCCTCCGATTTCAACGCCGTTAATTACTAAATCGTAAGCATTGGCGCGAACTTGTCCGGGATGCGTATCAATTAAATGAAAATCTTCAGGTTTGGGCGAAGTAAATGGATGATGCATGGCATGCCAGCGCTTATTATCCTCGTCCCACTCGAGCAGCGGAAAATCGACTACCCACAAAGGCGAAAAGGTATTCTTGTCGCGCAATTCAAGGCGATTCCCCATTTCCAAACGTAATTCGTTTAAGGCTTTCCGGGTTTTACTTTCTGCGCCGGCCAGCATGAGCAATAAATCGCCCGGCTTGGCTCCGGCTTTTTCACCCATGGCCTGCAATTGCTCCGGGGTAAAGAATTTATCGACCGATGATTTCAACGTTCCGTCGGCAGCAAAGCGAATGTAAATCAAACCGCCGGCGCCAATTTGCGGACGTTTCACCCAATCGGTGAGTTCATCAACTTGCTTGCGCGTGTATTCCGAACACCCAGCGGCCACGATTCCACCTACAAATTCGGCTTGATCAAAAACCACAAAACCACTGTTTCGTGTCGTTTCGGTGAAGTTGCAGAATTCCATCCCAAATCGGGTATCGGGTTTATCAGAACCATAGCGCTCCATAGCTTCGGCATAAGTCATACGCGGAAAATCGCTGAATTCGATGCCTTTCACTTCTTTAAACAGCGCCCGAACCAATCCTTCGAAAATGTTCAGAATATCTTCCTGCGTGATGAACGAAAGCTCGCAGTCTATTTGCGTAAACTCGGGCTGGCGGTCGGCCCGTAAATCTTCGTCGCGAAAGCATTTTACTACCTGATAGTAGCGATCGAATCCCGCCACCATGAGAATTTGCTTGAAGGTCTGCGGACTTTGCGGCAAGGCATAAAACTCGCCCGGATTCATGCGCGAAGGCACAATGAAATCGCGTGCACCTTCGGGCGTCGATTTGATAAGTACCGGCGTTTCTACCTCAATAAAATGTTGCGCATCGAGGTAACGGCGGATACTTCCTGACAAACGATGGCGCATCTCGAGGTTTTTACGCACCATGTTTCGGCGCAAATCGAGGTAGCGGTATTTCATCCGCAGGTCGTCGCCCCCGTCTGTTTCATCTTCGATGGTAAAGGGCGGCGTTTTCGAAGCATTGAGCACTTCGAGTTTGGTTACTTTTACTTCAATATCGCCGGTGCTGAGGTTTGCATTTTTCGACGAACGCTCGGTAACAATTCCTTCAACACGCAAGACGAATTCGCGTCCCAATTTGCGCGCCTCGAGGCAAAGCGCCTGGTTATCGTCCATGTTAAATACCAATTGCGTAATGCCGTATCGATCGCGTAAGTCGATGAAGGTCATTCCGCCCAAATCGCGCGAACGGCCTAACCATCCGCACAATGTAACCGGTGTATTGCAATGCGATAAATTGAGTTCTCCGCAGGTATGAGATCGAAGCATAATCGACAGAATTGGGGATGCGAATTTAATCTGCTTTGACTTAAGGACATCGGAATGTGTAAAGAATTTTTAACATCCGGAATTGGTCCGATTGAATTAATTTAATTTTCAATCGATGATAAACATCATTAACTAAATTTGTTAATCGGTGAGTACGCTACATACCCTGAGAAAATTCGAAGTGCCTGACTGCGAGCATTGTGATTCGCGGAAACGTTCAATATTTTGCGACCTGCATGGTCACGACCTCGAAAAGCTGGAGGAAGAAAAAGGCTGCAGTGCCTACAAAAAAGGACAAGTAGTATTTAATGCCGGATCCTATCCACATGGTTTGTTTTGCATCCGCGATGGAAAAGTGAGGGTTTTTCAGGTGGGCGATGAAGGGAAAGAACAAATTGTACGCTTGGCAAAGGCGAGCGATATTTTGGGCTATCGTGCAATTTAAAATGGCGATAAATATTCATCTTCTGCCGAAGCGCTCGATGATGCGAAAATTTGTTTCATCCCCAAAAAATCATTCTTAAGTCTGATCGAAAACAATGTGTTTTGTCGATGCAGCCTATGAAACTGCTGTCTGAAGACTTAAAAGATGCCGAACATCGTATGACTGAACTGGTTCAGAAGCCCGTTCGTGGGCGCGTTGCAGAAGCCTTGCTTTATCTTCATCAAACGTATGGAACAGAGGCTGATGGACAAACCATCGACGTTACGATGAATCGCGAAGACATCGCAAATATTGTGGGTACCGCAACCGAAACCACCATTCGCTTGTTAAGTGAATTCAAACACGATGAGGTTATTCAGTTAAATGGTAAAAATAGCCATCGTGAATTACAAAAAATTGGTTAAAATTGCAAACGTGTATGACTGAATAAAAATCAACCAAACCAACATTTGATTTGTGAAGAAGAAAATTTTAGCCATTGCAGTGATTTCGGCGCTTGCCTTAACAGCTGCAGTTAAACCATTTGAATCGAAAAAAGAAGAGCAGGTAAAAGATGTGCATGCCTACATGCAGCAATTGCTTGATGCACATCGGGAACTCGACACAAATGCTATTTTCTTTTCGGCTACGCGATGCAAGGGATGCCATGGAAAAGATCCGATGGGCATTGCCAACGTTACGCTCGACGGTGTTGATATCAATCTTTTCGACGACTGGGAAACATCCATGATGGGCCTGGCAGGTGTTGATCCGCTTTGGAAGGCCAAAGTGCGGCATGAGGTATTGACCAATCCTGCTAATGGAACTGAATTGCAAGATTTATGTACCTCGTGTCACGCTCCAATGGGGCATTTCGAAGCATTCTACAAAGGCCAGCAGCATTATGGTTTGGCCGATTTAGAGGATGACTCGCTGGGGCAATCGGGAGTTGGGTGCCTTGGATGTCATGCCATCGGAACCGAAGGACTTGGTTATCGTTTTACGGGAGATATTCCTTACGACACGAATCGCTTTGCTTATGGGCCTTTCCCCGGTCCGATGCTTGGTCCTATGCAGTTGTACGTAAATTACACTCCGGCCTACAGTCCGCATGTGAGCGAAGGGGCGTTCTGTTCTCCTTGCCACACACTTATTACGCATCCGGTCGATTTAGAAGGAAACAGCACGGGTGAAACATTTATTGAACAAGCTACATATCAAGAGTGGCTCAATTCGGCATATCCCGAAGAGGGCAGTCAATGCCAGACTTGCCACATGCCAAAGATTGAAGATCCCGTGAAAATTGCAGTAGGTTACACCGGTTTGCCGGGCAGATCGCCATACAATCTGCACACATTTTCGGGGGCGAATTCGTTCATGGTTAACCTGATTAAACAAAATAAAGCCGCGTTGGGCGTTAATGCTTCAGATGCTAATTTTGATTCCACGCTCAGCGAAATTACCCGATTGCTTCGATTTAATACGGTTGACCTTGAATTGGGAAGCCCGGTGATCGATGGCGATAGCATTGCGTTCCCGGTAACGGTTACGAATAAGGCCGGACATAAATTTCCGAGCGGTTATCCATCGCGCAGGGCATTTGTCTCGTTTGTAGTTAAAAATCAGAATGGCGATACGCTATTTGCTTCGGGCGTTCCGCTGGCGAATGGCATGATTCAAAATGAAACAATTGGTGTTGAACCGCATTACAATGTAATTCGCAATGCCAATCAGGCGCAAGTTTACGAAATGCGCATGGGCGATGTAAACGGAAACCCGACCACTGTTTTGGAGCGTGGTTATGTGCATTTGAAAGATAACCGCATTCCTCCTTTGGGGTTTACAACCACACATCCGGTTTACGATACGGTTCGTATTGTGGGAGCAGCCGAAACAGATCCGAACTTTAACCGCATTGGAAATTTCGAAGGTACGGGAGCTGATGTAATTACGTACAAATTGGCTATCAATGAATTGAGTGCAAACGTATCGGTTTCGGCTCGCGTTTATTATCAATCGGTGCCACCTTATTGGCTCGATGAAATGCGCATGTTTGCAGCTCCCGAAATCAATACCTTCTTAGGTATGTATGATGCGGCCGATAAGGCTGCTGTAATGCTAACTGAGGATTCGCTCGAACAGGTTATCTTGCCTCTTGCAACAACTTCAGACGATTCCGATGAATTGCAGATTTATCCCAACCCCGTTCAAATGTCAGGCGCCGTATTTATCGATTTCAATTCCCCTATTTCAAACATTGCCGTATTTACTGCTTCGGGTCAAAAAGTAAATTGCAATCTGGTAAAATCTGATGGCAACCGCTTTGAGATTGAAGGAATTAAAACCGCAGGCGTGTACTTCATCCGATTGCAATCGGGCAATAAACTTTTCACGAAAAAAATTGTTAAATCAAATTAAAAAGCCGACATTTATCGCCCACAAAATCAACACAAATAATCTTTTCATGATGAATAATTTACGAATCGTAGCATTAGCTTCAGTTCTGTTAGGAGCTTCTCAGATTAGTTTCGCACAGTTCGAGTTTGCGAACCTCAACACCAAACTTTCAAATGCCAATTTTAACAGCGGTTGTTCGGTAACCATTGCAGACTGGAACAACGATGGTTTAGACGACATTATTCGTTTAGATCAAGGTCGCAATGCCTTCGTAGAAATTCAGAAGACCGGGAATCAGTTTGAGACCCGATCGTTTGGACAAATGGCTACAAGCTCAGCTTGGTCAATGTGTGTAGCCGATTTGGATAAGAATGGTTACCTCGACATCATTGGTGGATGGAATGGGTCGTGCAAAGTGGTTATGATTGGAAATGATGGTGTGACAGGAAATCTAATTACACTACCATCTTCTAACTTCTTTTTACAAAACATTACTGCCATTGATGCGAACAACGATGGTTGGGTTGATTTGTTTACCTGCGATGATAACGGTGAAAACACTATTTACATAAATGATGGCGCCGGGAACCTATTTGTTTCGAACATCATTGATTTTAATGTAACCACTACCGATGATTCAGGGAATTATGGTAGTGTGTGGACTGATTTCGACAACGATGGCGATTTGGATTTATACATTGCAAAATGCCGTCAGGGCGTAAACAGTCCTACAGATGGTCGCCGCATCAACGTAATGTTCGTAAACAATGGTGATGGCACCTACACCGAAGACGCAGCAGAATATGGCATCAATGTAGGTTGGCAATCGTGGACAGCCAGTTTCGGAGATATCGATAACGATGCCGATTTAGATCTTCTCCTCACGAACCACGATTTCGAAAGTCAGATTTTCGAAAACGACGGAACAGGACATTATACCGATATTACCGCTTCTACCGGATTTGATATTTCCAACATGACTCCAATCCAATCGGGGTTTGAAGATTTGGATAACGATGGCTTTATAGATATCGTAATTACCGGATCAACACACCGTATTTTCCATAACAATGGGAATAGTACCTTTTCTGAAGTTACAGGCCTATTTGACGGGAACGATATTGGAACGTTTGCTTTTGGCGATTTGAACCACGATGGAAAAATCGATTTATACACGGCATACAACCAAATTTATACAACTCCAACAAGTACCGATGATGTAATTTGGTTAAATAAAACCAGCAACGCTAATCACTTTTTGACCATTGATTTGCGCGGTACCATTAGCAATACAACAGCTATTGGGGCCCGTGCCCGCATTTACGGACCTTGGGGAGTTCAATTGCGTGAGGTGCGTGCAGGAGAGTCTTATGGTACGGTTAACACTTCAAAATTGCATTTCGGTTTGGGAGCGTTTACCAATATTGATTCCTTGGTGGTTGATTTTCCATCAGGAATTCACCAGTCCTATACGAATCCAGCAGTAGATCAATTCTTGACAGTAATTGAAAACACCTGTATTTCGCCCTCTTCGGTAATCGTTGCAGAAGGGCCTGAAATCATTTGTTCGGGTTCTCAAGTTGTACTTACCGCACCTGCAGGATACGAATATTTATGGTCAGATAACTCAACAGGACAATCGCTTACTGTTACAACAACCGGCGAATACAATGTTTTAATTTCTGAGCCCGGAAATCTTTGTTCCGTTGTTTCCCGCACGATTACTATTATTGAATCGCCCGATGAAACACCATCGATTGAATCGCTTGGTCAAACCGAATTCTGCATCGGTGGCTCCGTTGAGATTAGTGGTCCTGCCGGTTTAAGCAATTACCAGTGGAGTAATGGCGCGATCAGTCAAACAATTAGTGTTTCAGAAGCCGGAAATTACACCCTAACCATTCAAGGAGTTTGCGCTGAGTTTACCTCTGAGCCGGTTTCGGTTAATGTACTTTCGCCAGTTTCTCCTGTTGTGCAAGATGCGGCCATACCGGTACCAGGCACATTGATTTTGAGCGCAAGTGGCGAAAATTTAACCTGGTACAGCGATGCTGCCGGAACAGCGGTTATTGGAAGCGGTAATAATATTGAATCGCCATTTATTAATGCGAACACAACGTTTTATGTGTCATCGGCACTTGTTAACGGCGGTGAGGATTTCAATGCCGGATTGTTTGCGCACACAGGAACAAGTGTTTATAGCGGATCAAATAACACCAATGCATCGCTTATTTTTGATGTTTTCGAAAACTGCACCTTAAAGTCGGTGAAGGTTGATACCGACACACCCGGCGATCGCACCATTGAAGTGAAAGATGCCAACGGTACTGTGATTCAATCGGCAACATTCACATTGGTTGTAGGCGAACAAATTCTGAACTTGAATTTTGATCTCATCCCTGGTACCGGTTATTCATTAGGTACCAATGGGTCAACAAACCAAGCTTCCTTAGGTTTCCCATCACCACGTCTGAAGCGCAATTATGCCGGCAATAATGGCACGCCTTACGATTATCCTTACAGTGCAGGCAGTTTACTGAATATCACCAATTCCTCTGCCGGCGGCTTGTATTATTTCTACTTCTACAATTGGGAAGTTGAGAGTGAACTAATTACATGCACCAGTCCACTTATTCCAATGAATGTAGTGGTTGAAGAACCGAGTTTGGTATCCAATCAGTCAACAAACAACCTTACGGTTTACCCCAATCCGGCGCACGAAACGGTAATGATTCAAGATGCCAACGCGGGATTGCTATCGGTTATGGATGCTTCGGGTCGTTTGGTAACACAAATGCAAATTCAGGGCAATGCACAAATTTCGGTAGCCGATTTGGAGGCAGGGGTGTATTTACTCCGTCACGCTTCAAAGACCGAGACCAAAATGGTGAAGTTGATTGTAGAATAAGAAGAAAATAAACGATACAAAACGCTGGGCGATGCAGATTGTCCGGCGTTTTTTGTTTGCATTAATTTCGGTATAGCATGGGCGAACTAATTTTTTGTCGTTTCATTTTTTTGCTACTTTTGCAGGCTCTCAAGGGGGATTAGCTCATTTGGCTAGAGCGCTTGCCTGGCAGGCAAGAGGTGACCGGTTCGAATCCGGTATTCTCCACCAATAAAAAGCCGACCTGAAATTTTCGTGTCGGCTTTTTTCTTTTTTAGAAATTGATTTCAATCGAAATTTGGATGCTTTGATTAATAACGAATTAAATAATTTAATTTGGCCATATCCGGAATTCAATTCCGGATTTGTCTAATTTAAATATTCTGAAAAATTCAAAATCTGCACAACCTGATTTTTAACTTCAAAATTTATTACCTTCGCGCTCGGTTTCAAAAAGGCTATGGACAATCCGGTTAAAATATTTTCAGGTTCTGCGTCGCGCTATTTAGCTGAAAAAATTTCTGCCGGTTATGGTAAAGAGCTCGGTAAAGTAAGTTTCATCCGCTTCAGCGATGGCGAATTTCAAACCGCCTTCGAAGAAAGTGTCCGCGGTAGCGATTTGTTTATCATTCAAAGTACCTTCCCGCCTTCTGAAAATCTGTTTGAGCTGCTGCTCATGATTGATGCTGCAAAACGTGCCTCGGCCCGACAAATTATCGCAGTAATTCCCTACATGGGCTTTGCACGCCAAGACCGCAAAGATCAGCCTCGTGTAGCTATCGGAGCCAAACTCGTTGCTGATTTATTGGCAACAGCCGGTGCTACACGTATCATGACCATGGACCTGCATGCCGACCAAATCCAAGGTTTCTTCAATGTTCCTGTAGATCACCTGTATTCGTCGTCGATCTTTATTCCATACATCCAGAGTTTGAATCTTCCAGATTTAACGGTCGCAGCGCCAGACATGGGCGGCTCAAAAAGAGCTAATGCCTATGCAAAATACCTGGGGGTAAACATGGCCATTTGCTACAAAGAGCGTAAAATCCACAATCAGGTAGCGCGCATGGCACTTATTGGCGACGTAAAAGGCAAAGACATTGTATTGGTTGACGACATCATCGATACAGCAGGAACCATTACCATGGCGGCCGATATGATGATGGAACGTGGAGCGCGATCGGTTCGTGCTTTCTGCACACATCCGGTGCTTTCAGGTGCCGCCTACGAAAAAATTGAAAAATCGGCCATTACCGAATTGGTCGTAACCGATACCATCCCTTTGAAAAAGGAATCACCCAAAATTAAAGTGCTTTCTGTTGCCGATTTATTTGCTGATGTTGTAAGTCGCGTGCACAACTATGAAAGCATCAGCTCCACTTTTATCTGTTGAATTTTAACCAAATCCAAATAAACCATGAAATCAATCTTTATGAGCGGTTCTCCTCGCGAGAACGTAGGGAAAAAAGATGCAAAGGCTCTCCGCAGCAAAGGACTCGTTCCGTGTGTGCTTTACGGAGGATCTGAGCAAATTCACTTTTCGGCCGACGAAAAGGCTTTTAAACCCTTAATTTTTACGCCCGATGCGCATACCGTCGAGCTCGAAATTTCGGGAAAGAAGTACAACGCCATCCTTCAGGATGTGCAGTACCATGCCATTAACGATCGCCTGATGCATGTCGACTTTTTACACGTCGACGAAACAAAGCCTGTTGTAATTGCCATTCCGGTTGCGGTACATGGCATCGCACCCGGTGTGCGCGAAGGGGGTAAATTATTGGTTAAGCTGCGCAAAATGAAAACTCGTGCGCTGCTCAACAATCTTCCCGATAAAATCACTATCGACATTTCGCACCTCGAAATCGGTCAGTCTGTGAAGGTAGAACATCTTCAGGCACAAAACCCAGAGCTTGTATTCCTCGATGCTCCTAACGTTGCCGTGGTATCTGTATCGGCTACCCGTGCTTCTCGTCAGGCAGCCGAAGACGCGAAGAAATAATTTGTTTTCATATCGTAAAGCCGGGAGCAATTTTGTTTCCGGCTTTTTATTGCCATGCACTCGTTTATCTTGCAGAGATGAAATACCTGATTTGCGGATTGGGAAATCCCGGCGCAGAATACGATCATACACGTCACAACATAGGCTTCTCTGTGCTTGATGAACTTGCCGGCTCAAATCAATGCTCATTCGAATCGGTTCGGTACGGATGGATGGCAAACTTCAAACTAAAGGGCCGTAACATCATCCTGCTGAAACCCAATACCTTCATGAACCTCAGCGGAAAAGCCATTCAATACTGGATGCAGGCCGAGAAAATTCCGCTCGAAAATGTACTGGTGGTTACCGACGATCTGGCACTGCCCTTCGGAACACTGCGCATGCGGGCCAAAGGCAGCGACGGCGGGCATAATGGCCTAAAAAGCATTCAGGATTACATGGGAACCACGAATTTCGCCCGACTGCGATTCGGCATTGGGAGCGAATTTGCAAAAGGACATCAGGTAAATTATGTCCTCAATAAATGGAATGCCGAAGAAGACAAGGCCCTGCCGGAGCGATTGAACCAATGTTGCGAATTCATTAAAAGCTATGCAACGATTGGAGCCACATTAACGATGAGTCAGTTCAACAATAAATAAATTCACAAACCATAAATACATGAAAAAGCTTTTCATCACACTCAGCCTTAGCGCTTGCTTCATAACTGTTGCACAAGCTCAGATAAAGACCAACAAGAAAGAATCGGCCTACCAGTTCAGCACCATCAAAGAAATTGGAAATACCGAAGTTAAAAACCAAGGGAGCACCGGCACCTGCTGGAGTTTCTCCACGCTTTCGTTTTTGGAATCGGAGCTCGAACGCATGGGAAAAGGAAAGATGAATCTTTCAGAAATGTACATTGCCCGACGCGCCTACACCTTAAAAGCCGATCGTTTTGTGCGCATGATGGGCAAAACCAATTTCGGTCAGGGTGGGGCCTTTCATGATGTAATGAACGTTATTAAAGATTATGGAATGATGCCCGATGCCGCATACAGCGGATTTATTTACGGGCAGGCGAAACACAACCACTCAGAACTGGAAGAGGTATTGATGGGGATGCTGAATACCTTGGTAAAATTGCCCGAAGGAAAGTTGAGCCCGGCTTGGAAGCAGGCATTTGAAGGCGTGTTGGATGCTTACCTCGGTAAACTTCCTGAGAAAGTTGACTTCAATGGCAAAAGCATCACACCGATTGAATTGCGCAATCAATTTGGAATAAACCCCCATGATTACATCGAGATTTCTTCATTTACGCAGCATCCTTTTTATGAGGAGTTTGTTCTCGAAGTGCCCGATAATTGGGCCTGGAATAAAGTGTACAATGTACCGCTCGACGAGATGGAGCAAATTATGGAAAATGCCATCACAAACAATTACTCTATTGCATGGGCTGCCGATGTAAGCGAACCTTATTTCTCGCATAAAAACGGACTAGCCATTGTGCCCGAAAAAGAGATGGAAGCGATGAGCAAAGAGGAAAAAGAAGTGCTTTTTACGCAAATGATTCCGCAACGGATGGTAACGCAGGAATTGCGTCAAAAAGCATTTGATAACCTCAGCACGCAAGATGATCATGGCATGCACATTACAGGTTTGGTAAAAGACCAGAATGGACAAAAGTTTTACATCGTAAAGAATTCTTGGGGCACTGAAAATAACGAATGTGGTGGGTATTTGTATTGTTCGGCGCAATACATCCGATACAAAACCACCTGCATCATGGTGCACAAAAATGCGATTCCGACGGCCATTGCTACAAAACTTAAATTGAAGTAGAAAAAGTTCACTCCGATGGAATTCCGCGCGCTTTTTTCCTTTCTAAACCGAGATAGTAAAAAAACGGCCGATTCTGAATCGGGCATGTTGGTTCGTTCATATACCTACAAGCGCAACTATCGTAAGTGGATTTCTCAGAATCGTCATGTTGAATTACTAAAAAACATTTATACTGCCTTTACGTTGAGTAAGGCCGGTATTCATGGTGATTTACCGCTGCATTATTTCTCTTTAAAAAATGGTGATCAGGTACTAATTCATCAACTTGATTTCTTGGGTAAAACGACTTTTTCGTTTTTGAGTGATTACTTTCGCGACAGGTTGATGGGCTTGGGTTATAAGCTATATCTGAGCGATTTTCAGCAGTTAATGCACCAAAGTCGCATTTCACGAATTGAGAGGCACATTCTGCACCCACGTATCGATATTTTGCCGTATGCTAATACCGGAGCGCATTTGTATGGAGTTATTGAGTTAACGGTGCAATACTCGGACGCTAAACCTTTGTTTTTAAGCATTCGAACAGAGTTTTCAAATCCATCGGCCTCAAAGCATTATTCCTTCGATGAATTAGCAGAATTGTTGTTTGTTTAGCCGGGGCTTGAAAACACGTTGATTTTAGTAAAAATCTATGCATATCATAAATTCAGAAATATTCTAAGTTTTAGATATTGAATAAATTGAGTGTTTTTCGGCTTGCCTAGCTCGGTGTTAATAAATAAGGCAGATTAAGGGTTCACACATGAAGATAAATAGTATATTCGTTCAATAAAGGCCAATAATTATGTTGCAACCCGATCAAGAACTTAAATTAAAGAGACTTTCTGCGATTCTTGAAAAATTTGAGAATGAAACGGATTCTGATTTTTCAGGTTCAATTTCATTGGCTGAAGACACATCATATTTAGGAAAAGACGAGCGAAGCGAATTGAATCGCCTTTCTGAGTTACGTCGTGCAGCTTTATCTAAGGTGGCAGGAAGTGCACTCCAAAAAATGGATCAATCGGGCGAAATAAACCTTTCCTTTGAATAGCCTTTATGGCTTTTAGTCTATTGCGTATAAAATTTATCGCAGGAATTTTATGCTTTGTTCACGCAGAGACTTTCGCTCAGAGCTATTCAGATTCTCTGGTGATTCGTAAAATTTTTGATGAGGCACTAACGAATAGTCGTTGTTATGATGATTTGGGATTCTTATGCAAACGCATTCCACCCAGGCTTTCGGGATCTGTTGGTGCAGCAAAGGCGGTAGCATTTACGCAATCAATTTTTGAGGAAGAAAAATTCGACAGGGTATTTCTGCAGCCGATGATGGTTCCCAATTGGAAGCGTGGAAATGTGTGTAAAGCGATCGCCGCTATCGATAAGGAGAAAAGAGATTTGAGAGTATGTGCCTTGGGAGGTAGTGTAGGCGGCAATGTGAAGGGAGAGGTTGTTGCAGTAAACAGCCTTGAAAAACTCGATTCATTAGGTAGAAAGGCGCTTGAAAACAAGATAGTTTTTTTTAGCCGTCCAATGCAGCCCCGACACATTCACACGTTTGAAGCATATGGTGGTTGTGTCGATCAGCGATGGGCAGGCCCCTCAAAAGCGGCCAAATATGGAGCGGTTGGTACGATAGTTCGTAGTATGAATCTGCGCGAGGACGAATTTCCGCATACCGGAAGTATGAGTTATGATTCGGCGTATCCTAAAATTCCTGCCTTGGCATTGAGCACCGATGATGCGACTTGGTTAACGAAGCGATTAGCTGCCGGTGAGAAACTAGAAGTGAGCTTGGAAACTAACTGCATTACAAAACCTGATACCATTTCGCACAATGTGGTTGGAGAAATAAAGGGCAGTGAATTTCCAAATGAGTATATCATTTGTGGAGGTCATCTCGACGCTTGGGATAACGGCGAAGGCGCGCATGATGATGGTGCAGGTTGCATGCAAAGTATAGAAGCCTTGAGAATATTGAAAAACATTGGGTATAAACCACGTCACTCGCTTCGGGCTGTAATGTTTATGAATGAAGAGAACGGAGCACGAGGAGCAAAAAAGTATGCAGCGTGGGCCGATTCATTGAACGAGAAACATTTGTTTGCTATCGAATCGGATCGGGGAGGGTTTAGTCCGCGAGGTTTTGCAATCGAAAGCGAAGATTCTACAGTGATTCAAAAAATTTCCCGTTTTCGCACCCTTTTAGAGCCTTATGGCCTGCATGATTTTAAGCGTGGCGGTGGCGGGGTTGATATTGGCCCGCTAAAAAAGCAAGGAACTTTGTGTATTGGTTTGGTGCCTGATTCTCAGCGATATTTCGATCACCATCATGCTGCTAACGACACCTTTGAGCACGTAAACAAGCGCGAACTTGAATTGGGAGCAGCCGCCATGGCCGCATTAATCTATTTATTGGATCAGCAGAAATAAAGGATTTTAGATCAACCTCCAAATACAGCCCTAAAGGCTTCCTCAATCTTCTTCACCGGTACTACCCGAATTCCGAACTTGCCCGTATTCACGCCTTTTAAATTGTAATCTGAAACAACAATTTGGGTGAATCCCATTTTCGAAGCTTCTGAAATACGTTGTTCGATGCGACTAACCGGCCTTATTTCGCCGCTAAGTCCAACTTCTGCAGCAAAGCAGGTTTTGGATGGTATGGGCAAGTCGAGATCAGAGGAAAGAATCGCACAAATCACACCCAGGTCAACTGCCGGGTCCTCGGTTCGTATACCTCCGGTGATGTTCAAGAACACATCTTTTTGTCCGAGTTTGAAGCCACAACGCTTCTCAATTACAGCAAGCAACATATTCAATCGACGTAAGTCGAAGCCTGTACCCGAGCGCTGAGGCGTTCCATAAACAGCAGTACTTACCAATGCCTGCGATTCGATGAGCATAGGGCGGGCGCCTTCCATTGTCGCAGAGATGGCTATTCCTGAAAATGGTTCTTCCATATGCGAAAGCAATACTTGCGAAGGATTATTTACTTCCCGAAGACCTTCTCCCACCATTTCGTAGATACCCAATTCGGCGGTGGAGCCAAAGCGGTTCTTTACCGAACGCACAATGCGGTATAGGTGATTTCGGTCGCCTTCGAATTGCAGAACCACATCGACCATGTGTTCCAATATTTTCGGACCGGCAATTTGCCCATCTTTGGTAATGTGTCCGATAAGCAAAACCGGCGTGTTTGATTCTTTTGCGAAGCGAAGCAATTCGGCGGTACACTCGCGAATCTGTGAAACACTACCCGGGGAAGATTCGATGCTGTCGGTTTGCAGCGTCTGAATGGAGTCGACCACCAATAACTGTGGCTGAACGTCGTTTATGTGCTGAAAAATGCGTTGCATCTGCGTTTCGGCAAGTACAAAACACGATTCGTTTTGAATGCCGATTCGGCCTGCAC
>Ga0169931_10003262_pt1 | contig 25824 bp, 16 predicted proteins | sample Kivu_15m_20L_FD_129675 | JGI IMG/M metagenome (GOLD analysis project Ga0169931, IMG submission 129675) | Freshwater microbial communities from Lake Kivu, Western Province, Rwanda to study Microbial Dark Matter (Phase II) - Kivu_15m_20L... | ecosystem: Environmental > Aquatic > Freshwater > Lake...
AGAATGGCGCCCCGAACAGCTCGAACCACGCCAAAGTGGTCACGGAGAGCAGCGCGCCGATCGACCGCCGCCCTGCCCTTCAGGATGTTTCGTTTACGCTGCCGGTCGGGCGAACGCTGGGCATCATTGGGCCGGTGGGCTCGGGCAAGAGCACGCTGGTGAGCCTGCTGGTGCGGTTGTATGACCCGCCGGCCGGCGCCATTTCGCTCGACGGCGTGGACATTCGCGATGCTGCGCTCGACGAGCTGCGCGCGAAGATTGTGCTCGCTCCGCAAGAGACGTTCCTGTTCAGCGACACGGTCGGTCGTAACATCACGCTCGCCGACGACACCGGCGACCGCATGCCCGAGGAGTTTGCCCGGCACGCGGCGCTGCACGACGAGATTCTGAACCTGAAGGCCGGGTACGAGACGATGCTCGGCGAGCGCGGAGTCACGCTGTCGGGTGGTCAGCGGCAGCGGGCATCGATTGCGCGGGCCATCGCGACCGGCGGCTCGATTCTGATTCTGGACGACTGCCTGAGCGCGGTGGACGCGCGCACCGAGGAAGAGATTCTGCGACGACTTCGCGATGTATTTGCGGGTCGTAGCGGCATTATTGTGTCGCACCGCATCGCCGCCGTGCGCGATTGTGACGAGATTCTGGTGTTGCAGGGCGGGTGTGTGGCCGAGCGTGGTACGCATGACTCCCTGCTAAGGTCGAACGGTTACTACGCGGCGACGGCGCGCGCCCAGTCGGACGAGGCTGCATGAGCAACGATCAGGCTCTGACAGCCCCCGAGCGCGAGGTCCTTGAGGCCGCTAACGACCCGATTCTTCAGCAGATGCTGGCCGAGGAGCGCGTCGAGGCGACGTCGATGGACTCCGCTCTGCTATGGCGAATCCTGGGCTATTTGCGCCCCCATGCATGGTTAGCGGCAGCCGCAGTAGGCGCGGCGACGCTGGAAGCGCTCTTGCTGACACTGCCACCGTGGGTGGTCGGTCTCGCGGTGGATCGGTTACAGGGCGCGGCTGAACCGACGGGCGTGGGTGGCTGGTTGACGGCTCTGGCGACCCGCCTGGGCGCGCTGTTGCCGGTGGAGAATCCGGCGAGCGCGCTCTTTGTGGCGTTCGGTCTGCTGGTGGGAGGACTGTGGTCGGTGCGCTGGGGCCTTGGCGCGGCGTCGATGTACGGCGTGCAAATGCTTGGACAGCGGGTGATTCACGACCTTCGCGTCGATGTTTATCGACACATTATGTCCATGGATCTCGGGTACTTCCATGCGAACCCGGTGGGGCGTCTGGTAAACCGGGCGACGTTCGACGTGCAGTCGCTGGCGGAGCTCTTCACAGACGCGGTGGCCGAGGGCATGCGCGATGTGCTGTTCGTTCTGGTGCTGATGGCGGTGATGGTGTCGCTGGACGCGCCGCTGGGGCTGCTGCTGATTGGCGCATTCCCGATTCTGGCGGTGTGCGCCGAGCTGTATCGGCGGCTGGGTAGGCCGGCGCTGCGGTCGATGTCGGCGGTGCAGTCGCGCATGAATGGCTGGATGGCCGAGAACCTCGCGGGCATGCGCGACAACCAGCTGTATCGTCGCAGGGCGCGCCGTCGTGCGGAGTTTCGCGCGCTCACGCAGGCGCATCAGGCGGCGGTGACGCGGGTGATTCAGGCGTGGGGCTTTGTGCGCCCGGGCATGATGATCACGAGCGGCGTGGCGACGACGCTGGTGCTGTGGATTGGTTCGGGCCGGGTCGAGGCGGGAACGCTGACGCTGGGTATCCTGCTGACATTCCTGCAATACACATCGAAGCTGTGGGTTCCGGTGCGCAACCTGACCGAGAAGTTCAACCTGATTCAGACGTCTTTGACCTCGGCCGAGCGCATCGCCGACGTGTTGGATGCGACGACGAAGATGAAGAGCGCGTCGAGTGCGAATGCCGCCCTGCAGGTGCAGCGTGGCGAGGTTCGATTCGAGAATGTGAGTTTCCGTTATGAGGGCACTTCGCGCGACGTGCTGCACAGCATCTCTTTCTCGGCCGCGCCTGGAACGACCCTGGCGCTGGTGGGTGATACGGGAGCGGGCAAGTCAACGGTGGCGCACCTGCTGAGTCGCTTCTATGACACGACAGAGGGCCGCGTGCTGGTCGATGGTCACGATGTTCGGGAGTATTCGCTGCAGAAGCTGCGCGCCGGAATTGCGCTGGTGCCGCAGGACGTGGTGATTTTTGCGGGCACGTTGCGCGAGAACATCACGCTGGGCGCTGAGGTACCCGACGAGCGCCTGACGGAGTGCCTGAAGGCGGTGTGCGCAGGCGACCTGCTCTCGCAGCTGCCGGGCGGACTGGACCACGAGCTGGAAGAGTCGGGGCGAACGCTGAGTCAGGGGCAACGTCAGCTGCTGGCGTTTGCACGGGCGCTGGTCGCCAACCCGCCGGTGCTCTTGCTGGACGAAGCGACGGCGAATGTGGACACACAGACCGAAGTCAAGATTCAGCAAGCGTTGCAAGAGCTTACGAAAGGTCGCACAGCCATTGTGATCGCGCACCGTCTGAGCACCATTCGTGATGCCGACCAGATTCTGGTGCTGCGGCACGGCGAGGTCATTGAGCGCGGCGACCATGCTTCGCTGCTCTCACAGGACGGCGAGTATGCACGGCTCTATCGCACCCACCTGCGAAGTCAGACGGGCTCTGTTGGTGGCTAGGCGCGTCGAACGTTTGTTTCTATGCGTTTGCCATTGTTGGCGGAGGGACGATGGGAGAGTCAAAGTGATTTCCGCCTTGCGAGGGCCGACGGCTTTACGCTCAACGTTCAAACGTGTAGGCTTCTGGGGCTGCATGCTTTTTTCACGGTTGCGCCTCATGACCACTCGTTCTCATTTGTCGAGCACGCTGCTTTTGCTCGTCACGTCTGTTGGATTGGCCGCGCTGGCTTCGGCCTGTGTGGGTGTTTCGTCGACCCAGGAGTGTCTGGATGGAGACGAGAGCTGTGAGTCGGGAGACGCACGGACATCCAGGCCAGACCGTGTTGGGCGCGGTGGCGATGATGGCGGAGACGACCAGACGGACGCCGGCTTTGGCGATGCCGGGGAGTCAGACGGAACCAGTGTCGTTAGCGCGCCCTGTGATCGGCGTACTTGCGATGAGGTGAGCCTCGCAGGCGAAGCGCTCCCTGACTACGACAGCGACGGACTCCCGGATTGCATTGAAGGCTTCGCTGACCTGGATGGTGACGGGGAAGCGAACTGCAACGATCCGGACGCGGATGGCGACGGCATTCCTGACATCATTGAAGGCCTCGACGATCCAGACGGGGATGGCATTCCCGGGTTCCTGGACCCCGATATGGATGGTGACGGGATTTACGATCGCTGGGAAGGCGATCGGGATTACGACCTGGACGGCATACCCAACTACCGCGACCTGGACTCCGACGACGACGGTACGCCGGACGCCGCCGAGTTCGGTCGTGCGCCCGGCGACCCGGGACAACCGATTGACCGGGACGGGGATGGGTACGCAGACTTTGTGGATCTGGACTCCGACGGCGACGGCCTGCCCGACTCGGACGAGGCCGTAGGGTGTCCGACCACCTCAAACCGCGACCAGCCCGACTCGGATGGCGATAACTATACGGATTTGCTGGAGGTTGGTTTTGGTTCCAACCCTTGTGACCCGGGAAGCGATATTACCGCCTTCGTCGATTTCTTCTTTGAGCTGCCGTACGAGGGCGAGATGAAGAGCGACACTCTGCAGTTCGGCACCGCAATCAATCGCGGCGACGTGTTCTTCAACATGGACACCACCGGCTCGATGGGCGGAGAGATCTCGCAGCTGCAGTCATCGCTGGGCTCGGTGATCATTCCGGCGCTCAGCAGCTCGCTAACCGATGGTGCGTACGGCGTTGGCCACTTTGATGATCATCCATGTGGAGGATACGGTGGCGGCTCGGATGTGCCATTCGCACTTCTGCAGCGCATCACCCGGAATGTCGGAAGCGCTCAGAATGGCGTGAATCGACTGCCGCAGCATAATGGTGGTGACTACTTTGAGAGCGGTATCGAGTCACTTTACCAGATCGCCACGGGTGCTGGACGCTCGGAATGCGGTACGGTGCCCGCGTTTAACCCGGCCGCAGGTCTCGTTCCCGGAGAAGCGGATGGCACCATCGGCGGCGCTGGATTTCGTGCCGGGTCGGTGCCGATTGTCGTTCACATCACGGACGCACCCAGCCATGCCCGCGGCGAGGGCGGCTATCCTTACGGGGCGACGCGTACTGAAATGTACGATGCGCTCGGTCGCATCGGTGCGCGCGTCATTGGGGTCGCTTCGGGGGGTGATGCTCGCAACGACCTTCGCGGCATTGGCCAATCCACCAGCAGCCGCGTGCCCCCCTGCGCGTGGGACGCCGCAGCCGGAGGGCGTCCCGGTGGATGTGGCGCAGGTCAGTGCTGCACCGGCACCAATGGCAACGGGCAGTCACCCGACGGTGATGGGCTTTGCACGCTTGTGTTCGACATCAACGATAATGGCGGTGGATTGAACTCGTCGATTGTGAGCGGCATCAATGCGCTCATCAGCTTTGCGCCCATCACAGTCTCGACGCGGGTACGCCGCGACGAAGAAGAGTTTCTCGCCACCACAATCGATACCGCCCTGTTCATTACCGACATCGTTCCCGTTGGCGGTGAGGGCCCTCCCGGCTCATGTGGTGGTGCGCCCACACCGGCCGATCTGGATGGCGACGGTACCTTCGACGGCTTTGTCAACGTCACACCGGGCTCTCTGCTATACTTCGAAGTGCAGGCGCGAAACACGCACGTTCGAGGGCTGCCCATTCCGCAGTCTTTCCTGGCCTACATCGACGTTGTGATCGCCGCCACGGGCGGCGCGGTCGTATCGGTGCTCGACACGAATGACGTGAGCATTCTGGTGCCGCCGGACATCAAGCAGTAACTCCACCGGCCACTTTTCACCTTACGCAAGTTCAGAACAAGGCCTGGAGACTATGAAATAGCTGCGTCGCCAGACAAATGAAGGTGCATTGGCCACGGACGAGCGACCTTCCGTCCGTCGACAACGCACTGGTGTTGCGCACTTGCAGCTCTGCACCGGCCCGCCCTGACGCCGCGCTGCCAGCGGTTACTCTTCGACCGGAACTTCTCGGAGTTGTTCGACCACTTCGTCGGTCAGTTCCTCTGCGACTTCCTGCCCGGGTTCTGTTTCGGCAGGAATCAGCGGAATCTCACCATCAACAGCAGGGTCGTCGGGCAGAACCACCTCGGCGGGTTCCTCGGCGGAACCCGAGCCGTCGGTCTCCGTGGTGTCCGGCTCATCCTGAATACTGTCAAAGTTGACTGTAGCCGTGCGCGCGACGGGCTGCCGGGGCTGATAAATCCCACCCTGATACACGGTAAAACGCCGCTCCTCGCGCGTGGACGCCGGCGTTGCCTCTGGTTGCGAAGGCGCAACGACCTCGCCGACCGGCGGGGGTGGAGGCGCAGAGATCAGCGCGTACACTACTCCGCCGATGCCAAGAGCCACCACAACGGCCGCTGCGATGCCCTTCCAGGCACCCGTTTCACGTTGGCTGGCAGTTGCCACGGCTACCTGACTGCCAGAAGAAACCAGATTAGCCACCCCAGCATTCACAGGACCGTTCTGCGTAGCTCCCGTGGAGAGGTTGCGAGTCACCTGAATTTCAAACGCACCATCCTGCGTCTGCGTCGCGACAACTTCAACGTTCTCTGCCGAACGCGATGCAGGCGTATTTTGAGGGCCGGTACTCATGAACGACGCTGCTCGGTAGACTCTGACCAACATGCGAGCACATACCGCAAAGCAGCCTGAGAATAAAGCGTGCTGCCAGAAATGTGTCACAACATGCCGCGCGACTCATGCACCTGCTATCAGGCGAATGCAAATGTGCAGTGGCGGTGGTCATCGAAATACGCGGAGCGCGCGCCCAAAAATAAATCAGGCTACGCGCTGAGGGCACAACGCGTAGCCTGATTCCTGAAACGCCCGCGGGGTCACTTCACCCGGGCTGGTTGCTTATTCGAAGTCGGCATCAATGACGTCGCCTTCACCGCCTTTGCTCGATGCTCCGCCGGCATCGGCACCCGATGCGTCACCCGACTGCTTGTACATGTGCTCTGCAACAGCCTGAGCAGCCTTCTCAAGCCGCGACTTCACACGCTCCAGCTCGGCCAGTTCAGCGCCGCTGTCCAGCGCGCGGCGCGCTTCTTCAACCGCCTCACGCGCTTCCGAAGCTGCCGATGCTTCGATCTTGTCAGCGTGCTCATCAAGCAGTTTGTTCGTGCTGTACGCCATGGTGTCGAGCTCGTTGCGAAGCTCCGCCACCTTTCGCTTTTGCTCGTCGGCCTCGCGGTTCTGCTCGGCGTCCTTCACCATGCGTTCAATTTCGGCGTCGCTCAGGCCACTGCGCGCTTCGATGGTGATGTTCTGCTCGCGGCCCGTCGCCTTATCCTTGGCGAGTACCTTCACAATACCGTCAGCGTTGATGTCGAAGGTCACCTCAATCTGCGGCACACCGCGGGGGGCCGACGGAATGCCATCGAGGTTAAACTTGCCCAACGACTTGTTGTCATTGGCCATCTTACGCTCGCCCTGCGTCACGTGCACCGTGACGGTGGTCTGATTATCAGAAGCCGTCGAGAACGTCTCGGAACGCTTCGTCGGAATGGTCGTGTTACGCGGAATCAACACCGTGCTGACACCACCAAGGGTCTCAATGCCCAGCGAGAGTGGGGTCACGTCCAGCAGTAGGATGTCGCGCACTTCACCGCCGAGAATACCGGCCTGAACGGCAGCACCAAGAGCCACGACTTCGTCAGGGTTCACACGCTTGTGTGGTTCGCGAGCGAAGAACTCCTGCACCTTGGCTTGCACCATCGGCACACGGGTGGAACCACCCACGAGGATCACCTCGTCGATCTGCGAAACCTTCAGCCCCGCGTCCTGAAGCGCCTGACGGCAGGGCCCGAGCGTCTTCTCGACCAGACTGGCGATCATCTGTTCGAATCTGGCGCGCGTGAGCTTCATGTTGAGGTGCTTCGGCCCACCCGCGTCCATGGTCAGGAACGGCAGGTTAATGTCCGTCTCGGGCACCTGCGACAGCTCAATCTTGGCCTTCTCGGCAGCTTCCTTCAGTCGCTGCAGCACCATGCGGTCCTTCGAGACATCGAGTCCCTGATCCTTGCGGAACTCGTCAATGAGCCAGTCAATAATCACATTGTCGAAGTCGTCACCGCCCAGCGCTGTGTCGCCGTTGGTCGCCTTCACCTCGACCACGCCGTCACCAACCTCGAGGATCGAGATATCGAAGGTACCACCACCGAGGTCGTACACCGCGATCATCTCTTCCTTCTTCTTGTCGAGACCATACGCGAGCGCCGCGGCGGTTGGCTCGTTGACGATTCGCTTTACATCAAGGCCCGCGATGCGGCCGGCGTCGCGCGTCGCCTGACGCTGGCTGTCGTTGAAGTAAGCCGGCACCGTGATGACGGCCTCGGTGACGGTCTCACCGAGGTAGTCTTCCGCAGCCTTCTTCAACTTCATCAACACCTTGGCGCTGATCTCGGGTGGCGCATACTGGCGACCACGAATCAGGAAAGCCGAATCGCCATTGTCGGCGCCGACCACTTTGTAGGGAACTCGCTTCGAGTCTTCGCCTGCCTGCGTCACTTTGCGGCCAATAAATCGCTTGGCCGAGAAGATGGTCGCCTCAGGATTGGTAACCGCCTGCCGCTTGGCGACCTGGCCCACCAGCGCGTCACCGGCTTCGTTGAACGCGACCACAGAGGGCGTCGTGCGTGCGCCTTCCTGATTCGCAATCACAACGGGCTCCTTGCCTTCCATCACCGCGACAACCGAGTTGGTTGTACCAAGGTCAATACCGATAATCTTACCCATAACGTACCTCCAGGGGGACCCTGCCACACAGGCGGGCGCTCAATCAGGGATTAGGTTTCCAACTGTCTGAACCGGGGCGGAACCTAGGCACACGTCTCAGCGTGTCAAAGCAGGGTGCCGCTTTCCATAAACGCTCAGTCTGACTTCGGGGTGGACCCGCTCGCGGTGCTCCCGCCAGCCTCGGATGCACGCTCCGCTTTTGCCGACGGAGAACGGTAATCGGTGGTGTAAAAACCAGACCCGTTAAACTGAAATGACGAGAGGCTTACCTTGCGCGACGTCTCGGTTGCCCCACAACGTGGACACCCAGGCGCAGCCGCGTCCACCTTCATGATCTTCTCGAAATCATGCCCGCAAGCGGGGCATCGAAACTCGTAAATGGGCATGGCACGACCATCTCTGGGGGAGCTGTACGGCCCACAGGGATAGACACAGACGCCCCCATGTCAAAGCGGATCACGGGTAGGCGATCTCGGTAAAATTCGATGCGGGAAAGCGCTCGGCCGCGGCCCGGAGACGACCATCGAGCAGCTCCGTGTTGATGACCGTCGGCAACAGATCGTGCGTACCGTCCGGCATGTAGATGGCGTAAACCGGGATACCCGCACGCCCCAGCTCATCCAACCAGTCCCAGATCAGGGGATCTTCATTCGTCAGGTCGGCCTTCACGGGAAGCACACCCGTTTCAGTCAGCGTGTCGCGGATCGTGGCGACCTCAATGAAGAGTCGCTCGTTCGTCTTACAATTCGCACACCACTCGGCCGTATAGTCCACAAACACAGGCCGATTCGCCTCACGGGCCGCCGCGACCAACTCCGGGGTGAATGGCTGCCAGTTGATCTGACCACCGACGACCGCCTCGAAGCCGGAAGCGTTCACACCTGCGTGCGACGGCGCCTCGAATCGCAGAAAAAAAGTGCCTGACACGACAAGCAGCCCTGCCAAAACCACACGGATGACCCAACGCCGTGAGCTGGTCTCGAAGGGTGTGGCGAAGTGACCGTAAGCCCACGCGGCTAATGAGAGCACGAAGAAGAACATCAGCAGACGCCCTGCGCTCTCGGTCGAGACCTGATGCATGAGCACCCCAAAGAAAAATGCCGCCGCGCCCAGTAATGAAAGTCCCATGAGCTTCTTGAAGGTATCCATCCACGCGCCAGGCCGCGGCAACATGCGACCTATCGCGGGCACAAAACTGACGAGCACAAACGGACTGGCCAGCCCAGCGCCAAGCGACGCAAAAACCGCCAGCGTCTGCCATGCAGGCCGGTCAGCTGCGAACGCATAACCCGCCACCGCCGCGACACCCGGGCCGGTGCAGGGCGTTGCCATAATCGACGCGACCACTCCGTTTACAAACGAATCCAGATAACGAGATTTTCCGCCCTCTACCGACAGGCTCGGCGAAAACTCAAACAGACCCACCGCGTTCCAGCCAAATACGAGCAACAGCGCCACAATGCCGGCCATGAACTGTGGGCTCTGAAACTGCGAACCCCACATCACCCGCATGCTCTCGCGCAGGCTAACCACCAGAATGCCAGCGACAACCAGCGTCCCGACAACCCCGAGTGCATACGCAATGCCATGCATCCGATGCTCGCGCGGGTTGCTATCCGCGTGCTCAATGAGATGAAAGACCTTCATCGTCAGCACAGGCAGCACGCACGGCATCACGTTCAAAAACATGCCGCCGGCAAAGGCGAGCGCCAACATGGTCAGGAATTCAAACGACATGGCGTGACCATCGATAAGTAGTGCCGTCGGTATCGGTCGTTCGACCCGGATGTGCAACCAGGAAACCAAGAACACACCGAAGAACACGGCAAACGCGGAGCATGCCGTGACCATTCCACGGCGTCTGCATGGTCCAGTCCGGGTGTCATCGTACGTGCGTCAGACAAGACGTGGTGACGCGACACACAACGCTTCGGACAGCGCGAATGCATAGACCGGAACGCTCGTTCGTCGTACATCATCAGGCAGCTCCTGCACCATGGCGACCAGCATGCGATATGTATTTCGAATGACGGCACTGGCGATTGCTCTGGCCATTGCGCCCTCCTGGGATCTGGCGCTCGCGCAGACACAAGCAGCATCCAGCGATCCATCGCCGAGCGGTCCGGCATGGCTTGGTGTGATGCTGGCGCAGGATGTCGGCCCTCATGGTGGTGTCATGGTCCGTCGAGTTATGCCAGGCTCGCCCGCCATTCAGTCGGGTGTTACGGCCGGGATGGAGATTTTGTCCATCAACGGTGTTGCACCTACGTCGCCTGAGCACTTCGTACAGCTTGTCTCAGCCACCGGCTCGGGGTCGGTGGCGGCGCTCGCGGTTCACGATCGCCCTGCACCTCTTGAGGTTCGCCTTGCGGCGAGGCCACCAAGAGGGTTTAGCTTCGCTGACGCGATGGTGGGTCAGACGTTGCCTGACCTGCAGGTCGACGATGTGCATAGTGAACAGTCCGTTGACCTGAGGCCAGATGTCATGCCGCCCGTTACGGTGGTTGAGTTCTGGGCGACCTGGTGCGGCCCTTGTGCGATGGCGCTCCCCTTGATGCACGACCTGCGAAACCGCTTCTCGAATGAGCAGTTGCGCATGATCTCCATCAGCGACGAAGACCCGGCGACGCTGCTGGCTCATCTGACCAACGCCCCCATGAGCTGGTACGTAGGCTCAGACCCTCAATCAGACGTCATCGACGAGCTGTGGGTCGACAGTTATCCAACGTGGATGGTGATCGACGCTCAGGGAACGATCATTGCGGTTGAACGCGGAGCCGACGGCATAGACAGGGTGCAGCAGACGGTGGAACGCGTTCTTCTTGCCACGCCCTGACGCTGCTCTACTGCCCGAAGAAAGCGCGAATGAGCCGGGTTCGGTTAGAGACCTGTGGAATCGTGCCGTACATCCCCCGGAAGCAGACATTCAGGCCGGCATCGATATTGCCCGGGTCACTGAGCTGGTCACACTCATTCTCAAGCGGATAGTTGTAGCCCCACCAGGCGACCATGGTGTGGTTGGGCTTTACATCGTAGTCGTCGGTTGCGTTCAGAGCGAGGAAGCGCTCCATGAATTCGCCCGTGACTTCTGGCCGCTCGCTGTCAACCGGCCAGCCAACGTTGAACCACACCAGCGGAAGATCCGCTCGGAACGGTTGCAGGTCAAACAGGGTCGGGATTCCCACATAGTGGGTGTCTGGCAGGTCACGAGGGCCACCCGCATAGAGTGCGGGGTCGGGAATCGACGCGAACGCGTAAAAATCGAGGAGCGGCGTCGCCTCGTAATCGGCGTCCTCTGCAAGCTCGAGCAGGTCGGCTTCCGAGTAGTAAAGGGGGTCGATGACGGCGGCCCAGGCCCGCTGCACGGCGGGGAACGTGACCCCGGTCTCTCCGGCTTCGGCGTCCACGAAGACGGGAACGACAGCCTCCATGAAATGGGACCAGTTGATGCCGACCGACAACTGAACGGTCGGGAACTGCTCGGCGAGGCTGGTGTCCAGCAGGCGCAGCAGCGCTACGAAGTACGGCCAGTCCTGCGGAGCCGACAGATAATGACGCTCCATCTCGGTGCCGACGACGACACGCACCACAGGAGACTCGGACGGGTCGAGAGCGTCCAGCGCATCCAGGAGCTCGCCCACGATCGCCTGCTGATAGTCGGAGTTGTTCTCGCTCTGACGCAGCTGGAAGGTGAACGAGGCCTCACGATTGCCCGGTTCGTCGCGCTCCAGGCCCCGCCAGTCCACGAGCCACTCACGATTCATGCGTTGCAGGTCCAGTACGAGCGTGACCTGAGTATCGGCACGGTCGATCAGCTGCACCCCGAAGTCCTCGTCCCAGAAGTCTTCGATCTGTTTGGAGAACGAAGCGGCGTTTGCGTCACCCGTCCGCAGAAAACCCAGTTCACTGTGCATCTGCGACTGCAGAATCACGTGGTTGGCAGCATCGAGATCAGCGCCGAAGACGTCGAGCGTCGTGTACAAACTGCGAACCGGTGTCGCAAAGAGCGCCCGGTTGGCAGGGTTCAGCGCGAGCTGCCCCGAGGACGGGGTCAGAAACTCGGGTGGTCCGGCAGGCTCGTCTTCACCGCAGGCGAAGAACAGAGGGGATGCCAGCAACGAGAATAAAGCGACTCGAAAAAGTGTGGTCATGGAGCGCATGCGTGGGCAAAGAGATCAGTAAATGACAGAACCCGAGGTCGGGGTTCCGGAGTTACGCGAAGGCGTCTGGGTTTGTGCGGGTGCCGTTGGACGACGCTCGCGCACGAGGCGAGGAGCGTCCGTGAGTACCTCGTCATCGAGCAACGCAGAAGGACCCGTCGCGACAGGGGCAGCTTCGGCCTCCTCGGTCTCGCCCATCGTACGAAGGACAACCTCGGTACGCTGCCCGATAATGGAGTCGACAACGTTGGCATTGGCTGCGGTGCTGGACTGCGCGCCAGCCTGCTGCACCAGCTGAAGCACGGAGGCGCCCGAGCCGCCTGCGCGAGTAGCCTGTGCGACGGCGACCGGATCCGAGCGCAGCTCTTCGACGGACGCGTCCGTGTACACCAGCATGTAGGCGGCAAACATGGTCGACCGATCTTCCACCCGCAGGCGGGTCACCCCATCGCTCCATGCAGCGCGCACGAGCTGACGGATACCCAGTGAGTCCTCTTCAAAATCACTGGTCTCCGGACGTCCAAGCGCCTGTCCCAGACGCTCCACAAATGCCTCAAAACCGATGAACCCGAGCGTCGATAGCTCGTAGAGCTCCATGTATTTCACCAGACGCCCGTTGGTGAAAACATAGAACCGATTGCCGACATCGAGACGAGCCGTCACCATGGACTGCCCCTGCTCACCTACGATCTCGCCGCGAATGACGGCGACTTCGTATCCCGTCCGCAGCTCCTCGAAGCGTTCCAGGCTGCTGGCGATCCGCTGAAAGCGTGCATCCGACTCGCGACTTACGCGATCAATTTCCAGCGGGTCACTCATCTCCTCAACGAGCGCTCGGTAGTTCGCGCGCTCACGTTCGCGATGATACGCCAGCACCTCTTCTTCAGACGCGCCCCAGGTGACGCCCTCGATCGCAGACGCAAGGCCCGCGTTCTGCGCATCTGCTTCAGGCGGATGCACAACGGCCAGACCGCCCGCAAGGACGACGGCGAGCAGAATTCGGATGAAAATGGACATAGATGCCTCGTGCGCAGGGCTGCTCAGACGGACTTTCGCATACGTTCCAGATAGGACTTTACGCCACTACGGATCTCGTTGGAGACAATCGGTGAAATCACCTTCGCAAGCAACGCATTCACCTGCATCTCGGTCTCCATACGCTGACGATACGTCACACGTGTTCGACCAGACCCCTCGGCGGCGAAATCAGCCCTGCCAGTCGACCACATGTTGCTGGTGCGAATGGTCTCCCATTGCAGGGTGTTCTCGCTCGGAAAAGAGTATCTGCATGTGTATTCACCGGCGAAGGTGACGCCTTTCTCTGACCGGGGAACAAGCGTCAGCGTCACCGTCATGTCGTCGATGCGCTGATGACCTTTCAGCGGTCCATAGTTGGCCACGATGGCATCGATGCTGCCGAAGTGCTTCCTGACGCGTTCGATGGGAGCATCGACGACAAACGTCTCTTCGTACTCACCCGAGAATCTGGGCATGAAAGGCTCCTTGCATAGGTCACGCCGAGGAATCCCAGCGCCCGGCCCTTCTACGCGAATCGTGGCGTGCCGGCAACCGAGCGCAAACCATCCGGAACCGACGTCGAATGCAATCCCACGCTCAGCATGAAACACTCAAAACCTGACCCCTCCAGCGCGCCCGCAGCCGACGCCGACTCAATATCGGCGACCGCGACCGCAACCGCGAAGTCAGGCAGCGCGACGCCCATACGCTCAAAGTGATGCAGTTCGGATACCGATGGACCGTCTGCATGCCCCGTCACTCCGACCAGGCGACCTGTCGCGCCATCAGGCGCGTTCCGCCGAAGTCGCTGGACGGCGTCCATGTCAGCAGGGCTGCGAACCACGAGCATCGCGTCGAGGCCCAGCTCGGACGCAAGGCGATACAGTGACCGCAGGTCGCGATCGCTGTGAATAGAGGGTTCCAGAGTTACGGCCGCGGCACCGTGCGCCCGGGCCATAGTAATCTGAAGGGGATCCAGCACCGACTCGCGACACAGGACCGGCAGACTGGTCACCTGCGCCGCCGCAAGAACATGGCGGTAGACGTCGTCAAAGGGTTCGAAGTCGCCTTTGATGGCAAGCGCACTCACTCCCGCCTGCTCGAGTTCACGCACGATGGGACCGACCCGTCCAGGGTCGCCATTACCGTCGCTTACCGTCAGCTGAGCGACCACCGCACGGTCAGCACGGGGCACGCGAATCGCGTCATGGAATGAAGGGGGAAGCGGAAGCGCCATCGCTAGCGCTTTGTATACACCTTCGGCGTTTTCTTTACGGCGACCCTCAACCCAAGCCACCTTGCGGTCCAGAAATCGTGCTACCGTAGCGGTCATGGGAACCACAAACTGAAGGAACGGCCGGGACCAGAAGGCTTCACCTGAGAAACCACAGGGCTTCTGCCCACGACCATCGTGGACGTGAACTCAAGTCACAGACGTACGCGTGAACCTCAAACGTTAACCAATGTCTCGGGCGCATAGACCACCGTGACCGCCCATGACAACAAAATACGATATAGCACGCAGGCTTACGCTATTCCCCCCCCCTTCCGACCACCACTTCAACCGTGTATCTGGAACTCGTTCATGGCCGAAGCATCCACCCGGTCGTCCAGATACTTGCTCAGTCGACGCATGATACGCGCCTCCAGTTGCCTCGCCCGCTCCCGACTGACGCCAAATAACTCACCGATCTCCTGCAGCGTGTTCGGATTCTCTGCCACCATCCGGCGCGTCCAGATGTCCACGTCACGACCCGTCAACGTAGTCGCAAAGGAGTTGAGGTGACCCCGCAGGTCATCGGACATTTCACGCTGAGCGAGGCCTTCATCGGCCGGCACGAGGTCCGCAGCGATCAACTCACCCAACGTTCCCCGCTCGCCGTCCTGAATCGGCGCGTCGAGAGAGCTCTCGCGTCCGCCAAGCCGGGCCTCCATTTCCACCACATCGCTTTCGCGAACGGCCAGCGACCGGGCGAGCAGGTTGGGCGTCGGCACCAGGCCCTGCCGATACAGCCGGTCCTTCTCCCGCTTCAAATTGTAGAACAGTTTGCGCTGCGCCTGTGTAGTCCCGACCTTCACCAGCTTGTAGTTGTCCATGAGGTATTTGAGGATGTACGCCCTGATCCACCATTGGGCGTACGACGCCAGACGGATATTCTTGTCCGGATCAAACTTCCTCACTGCGTGAATGAGCCCGACGTTGCCTTCCTGAATCAGGTCCAGCAGGCTCAGGCGAGAGGACTGATACTCCAGCGCGATCTTCACGACGAGCCGCAGGTTGGCATTCACCAGCTGCAGCTCAAGAGCCTGCAAACGCGTATCCCGGTACTGACACGCCAACGTGTACTCTTCGTCTCGCGCCAGCACTCCATAGCGACGAATCTCTGACAGGTAACGCTGCACCGGGTCGTGCACAAACGCCCGATCGCGACTCTCTTCTGCCTGCGTTCCGCGGATTGCCTCGTCTCGAATCGCTTTCGCCATGGCCATCAACCTCATTTTCACACGCCCGGGGAATTCCGGGGGTGAGCGCTTCAGGCCGCCGTTCGGCACACCTGAACCTGTGCAACATAATCAACTAAACGCGCACCTATTCCCATTGTTGGCGGGAATTCTCGCCTGCTTCGCGCCGACAACGCTTCCCGGTGAGCAAATCCTCACCTGCAACGTTCGATGCACCGTACACCGCAAAAGGTGCGCTTTCTAGAATCATTCTACACCGAATCGCACGCCTTACCCACGCGTTTGACACCGCGGGCCACGTGCCTACTCTACCCCGACCTTCACCCGACGCCTTCAGCTCCTTTACGACGTCATGACCACCGCCCGCGATTATTATCAGGTCCTCGGGGTTTCCCGCAGCGCCGACGAACAGGAAATCAAGAAGGCCTATCGCAAGATCGCACGCGAGAACCACCCCGATCACAACCCCGGGGATGCAAAGGCAGAAGAGGTCTTCAAGCAGGCTACCGAGGCATATTCTGTCCTGAGTGACTCCGAAAAGCGGGCCATGTACGACCGAATGGGTCACGATGCCTTCCGACAGGGCGGTGGGGGCCCCGGCGCAGGTTTTGACCCCAACGATATCTTCTCAAACTTCGGCGACATCTTCGCAGAAATGTTCGGCGGGGGCGGATTCGGGGGGCGACAACGAGACCCGAATGCACCGTCACGCGGCGACGATCTCCAGAAGCGCCTGCAAGTCCCTTTCGAGTACGCCGTTCACGGGGGCTCGGCTACCGTGAAGGTCCCTCGCTCTCGCCGGTGCACCACCTGCGATGGTAGCGGAGCCAAATCCGGCACACGCCCTGCGTCATGTACGCAATGTGGGGGGCGTGGCCAGGTCGTTATTCAGCAGGGCCTCTTCCGTGTTCAAACGTCGTGCCCCCGTTGCAAAGGGCGCGGCACCGTCATCGAACATCCCTGCACCACCTGCAAAGGGTCAGGAGAAGAGACGATCGTCAACGAAGTGACCGTCAAGGTGCCACCAGGCGTCGAAACGGGCCATCGCCTGCGCCTCAGCGGCAATGGGAATCATGGCCGCAACGGCGGACCTGCAGGTGACCTTTACATCCTGCTTGAGGTTGAACCGTCGGACGTCTTTGAACGCGAAGGGGCAAACCTGCACCTTCCCTGTGATATCGACTTTACGCAGGCAGCGCTCGGTGGAACGGTCGAGATCCCCACCACCGACGGAACCCGCGAAGTCACGATCGCCGCCGGTACTCAACATGGTCAGACCCACGTGCTGCGTGGTGTTGGCTTGCGGCATGTGAACAGGGACGCGCGCGGTGATCTCGTCGTTCACTTTCAGATCAAGGTACCCCGAGACCTCTCCGCACGCCAACGGGAGCTGTTGGCACAGCTCGCCGAAGAGAATGGCGCCCGGGTGAAAGCCGCTCACGCCGGTCTCTTCTCTAAACTCGCGTCGATCTTCTCGAACAACGCAGAGTAAGCCTCTCCTCGGTCTTATTCGGCTAACCGACATTCGTCAGGGGGAAAGTTGGCGCCGCGCTGCATCCGCAGCCGTGTCATCGCCGCGTTGCTCGTGAGCCTCCACCAGCAGCTGCAACGTCTCACGACGATCTTCGGCGCCCAGTTCAAGCTCCAGCTCCAACTCGCGAACAGCCATTTCCCAGTCGCGCACACCCATCGCGGCGCGCCCGGACAATCCGTGCGCGTCAGGGTCAAACAGCGCGATTTGCAGGAATCGAGTCGCCAACTCCATCGCGTCCTCTTCGCTCCCCTCCGCGTCCAGTGTTGCGCGCGCGGCGCGCTCGGCCGCACGGGCGTCGTTCTCGTCCAGGTGCGATACCTCTGTCCAGAGCGCACACGCAACAGCGCTGTCGCCCTGCGCCTCAGCCAACTCTGCGAGCTCCACGCGTGCCTCGGAACCACGTGCATAAAGCGCCGCTGCCCGCTCCAGAACCTCTCTCGCCTGTGACGCCTGACCTGACTCGCGCAACGCCCTGCCAAGCTCTACAAGCCCTGAGTAACTCTGTAATCCAGCGTCATAAAGGCGCGTAAAGGCCTGAATCGCAGCCGCAGATTGCCCGGACTCTCGTGCCGCAAGACCAGTCACATAAAGCGCCAGTGGTTGACGTGGGTCCAGCGCAAGAGCGCGTTCCAACTGGGCAATCCCGGCCTCGGAATCACCGTTCACCAGCAGACTTACCCCATATTCGCTTACGAATTGCGCATCATTCTCGTCGCCCGCCGCGCGCGCCGCGAAGTGAGCAACATCGGCATAATCCGACAAGTCAGGCTCGTAGAGCGAGAGCATCGGCCCAAGCTGCTCGCTCAGCCAAAGCTCGAACTCCTCGTCCAGCGCGGTGGGTTCACAGCCCAGCACACTTCGAATCGCGTCGCCTGTCGTGGCGCTGTCGGCAAATGCCGCCAACATCTGCATCAACGCGTCACGCCCGCGAGTCGAGGCAATGTACTCCACAAGCAGGAACGCCTGATAGTACGCAGCCAGCACCTGCCCCATATTATCGACACTCGTAAACGCCTCATCCAGTGCCTCTAAAGGCACCAGCCGGCGGTGCTGCAGCGACTGCACCATCGCGATCTGTTCGTCGCGTCGCCAATGCCCATGTACGAGTGACGTATCATACTCGGCCAGGCCCTCCGCAAACCAGCGGGGCAACCGGTAGCGCGAAGCGTTTAACGCGAACACATGACTCAGCTCATGTTCCAGCACCAACTGCCAGTTAAAGTTGCCCTCTGAAGGCGAACGGCTCGTCACCAGATGACCGAAGCATATCCCGTGCGGACTGACGTGAGGCAGGCCCACAGAGCGAATACCGAAGCTGGCGCCGTCCGGAAAAATCTCAATCGAGACCGGAGTTTCCGGGACAATCCCATACCATTCCACGAACCTTTGCCACGCTGCGCCCATGATGCCGGGCACATATCGCTGCAGCATGGAGTGCTCGGATTCATGGAACCGGTACCGCACCCCGGGGATTACAGCATCCACTACGACACGATAGTCCTGTAGTGTTCCCTCAAACAACTCCACCATGTGGAACGCCTGAAGATTGAACGGGTCGCTCTCGAACGCCCGGCGTAGGAACTGCAGGGCCCTCTCGTCATCTCCCAGACGACTCCAGCCGATGCCGAGACTCACAAACGCCGGCCAATACCCCGCATCGACATCCAGCGCCTGCTGAAACCAGTCCATGGATTCGACGTAGCGAAAGTTGCGGACCCCAATCTCGCCGAGCTGGTGAAAAAATCGGGCGTAGTCTGGCCGAATCCGCAACGCCCGACGCTGAATGTCCTCGAGTGCCTCCTCATTGTCCTGAAGCAGGTAGACGGCCGCTCGAAGGGTGAGCGCCTCCAGACGGTCGGGGGCTCGCGCTTCCACTCGCTCCAGGTCGGCGAGCGCTGCTGAAAAGTCACGGCTGTCGAGCGCGATTTCGGTTCGCAGCTCGAGCGCCTCCGGAAAGCCCGGGTCCACCAGTAAGGCCCGGTCAATCAGCCGACGTGCCTCCGCGACATCATAGGAGGTGTCCACAGCGGCTCGTGCACGGAGCACAAGAGCCATGGGATGAGAGGGGTTGCGCTCCAGCACTTCATCGGCAAGCCGAAGCGCCTCATCAGGGCGATACTTTTCAAAGAATAGCTCCGCCCAGTGAAGTCGGGTCTCAAGGTGCTCGGGGTCACGCTCCAGCGCTCGCTGAAAGGCGAAATTTGCATCCGAATATAATGCGAGATGGTGGCAGGCCATGCCGACGTACATCAGGTCTGCGGCGGTGGTCGCTTCGTTACGGTTGAAAGCAGCGACCAGATCTCCGTAATCCAGCGCCGCGCGCGAGGAACGACCGATATGGTCGTACGCAACCCCACGCAGGTATCGGGCCTGCAATGGAACGGGTCCAGCTCCTTCCACAACCGTATCCAGAAGCTCGACCGCCGCGTCCATGGAACCTCGACGCAACAGCAGACGAGCGAGCGCCAGCTGCACCTCCACATGCGCCGGATTTCGGCGGGCGGCTGCACGCAGACTCGACTCGGCGTCTTCCCAACGCCCGCGCCAGAGCTGCGCTTCGGCAACGGCCAACACGGACACCGGGTCACTTTCACCCATCCCCTGCTCGATTACCGAATCCCAGAGCCCTGCCTGGAGCATCGCCTGCAGATTGGCATCGTTGGTCTGAGCGGCGGTCGGACGCGAGATTCCCAACACCAGACACAAGCTGAAAAGCAGCCACTTCTTCATGTCATGACCTCGGCACCGGCACACGGAATCGTGTGCAGCCTAGAGTCCGCTGACGATCATCCAACCGGTTTCTTCACGCTGCAGCTGAAAACGAGCGACGTCGCGATTGGTCTCCCAACGGGAGCTCTCGCCAACCCGATAGAGCATCGTGATGCCAAAATCGAACAGCACTTCAGCCCGATTTTCGGCGACCACGATATCGTGCACCTCGACGTCGATGCGTGCTTCTTCCACATGATCGCGCACCGCCTCCAGCATCGGGAGGACGCCACCAAAGCCATAGTCGTCGGTTGTCGCGTCGGTGGTCCCGGCATTCTCGTAGTAGTCGATCGACACCAGACGACGGACACTCTCGAGGTCCATGGACTCTACCGCATGCTCGTACTGCTGCATAAGTCCAAGGATCGCTTCGATATCCTCTGAGGAGCGAATCCGTACGTCAGAGGCCAGCATAGGGCTCTCCACCCACGGGGCGCCACATGCGCTCAGGGCGAGGCAGCCGATGCCAATAGTCAGCACTCCCTTTTTTCGCACGTTCGGACTCCATTCAGTAATTTGGCCGAGGCAAACGAGTAATCCACGACCGGGCCGCGCTTATTCCATAGCGCCTGCCTGCAGGTCAAGGGTCGGTCTTTCAGGGCGGTGGCATCGACCGACCCAAAGCGATGCATCAAGCGCATACCCCGTTCCAGCCGGCGCTTCGGAACGCAACTCGCGCCACCGCTCACACGCCGCGTCAAACCGACCTTGTCGCCACGCGTGCATAGCCAGCAGACGCAAGCCGTGCAGACGGTACTCGGGGCCTGTAAATGTCGGATCGGTCGTACTCAGAAACCGTTCCATCCACCGGGCAAACTCCTCGCTGTCCGTCTCGAACAGACGCAGCGCCACCAGCCACATCGCTGCGGGGTCATCCCGTAGTGCAGGATGCAGCAGCTCGGCCACCTGCGCCACCATCGGTGTCGACGGTCGAGCAGCCAGTGCGCGCTGCCAGACCATGCAGTCATCGGCGGCTCGCAAACAACGTTCCGCACCCAGCTGTTTCAGGTGCAGGCGCCGTATGTCAGCGGGCAGCACCGCCATTGGCCTCTGCTCTGCGTAAGCGGAAGCAGCCCTCGAATAATCCGCCTCCAGCCAGGCGGCGTCCGCGATCAACTCGGCCGCACGAAGACGATTCACCCGCCCTGCCCGTTCGTCATCGCGAACCTCGTTCACGAGCGCCTGAACATCCTCGACCAGACCCGCCTCCAGATAACGCTCTGCGATCTGCACCCGATAAGAGACGTTCTCGGGGTCCCAGTTCAAAATCCGCGCGTAGCACTGCCGAGCTCTGGCCACGTCACGACGGGTCAGAAAGCCATTCGCCTCAACGAATCGGGCCGCTATGGAACGAGCGCAACGCTTCCCAAAGATGCTGGGACGGTCAAATCGAAATCGCGCCACCTCCAGCATCGATTCATCCATCGAATAGCTCGAAAGAAAGGCACGCCATTCCAACTCAAGCGCCTCCAGCGATTTACCGTACACCTCCTGAAACGCACCATGCCCATACATGTTTCGAAATCTGGCCGCCCCGTACGTATCAATCAGCCATCGTACAAACGAGCCGGTCAGCGTGTATGCCTGCCCTGACGGCTGTGACCAGAACCCGGAGGGTCCTAGCACCGAAGCCACGGATCCTCCCAGTTCAAGCTCGTAAATGGCTGCGGACCATGCATGATCGTCGAGGTCGTCAGCACCCCAGGCTGCAGCCGATGCAGCACCCTCGACGAGCGCCATCAGCGGAAGCACGCCACCCACTGTCGCCAGAGACAGCGGACCTGTGCCGTCGCTCCGCAGAAAGAGATGTGCCATTTCATGGCCCAACATCTCATCACCCGGACCGTCCCAGAGGATATGCATTTCACCCAGCCAGATCTTGGCAACGAGGGTGCGACGGCCACCCATCATAGAACCCTTCTGTTCGGCTGAGTGATAGACAAACGAGACCAGACGACGGTCCGGCTCCACCCCAAGGTAATCCCGAAGCTCCATGTAACGAGCCTCGTGGTCATACAACAGCTGTGCAAGCTCGCCGGGAGAGGTCGCGGCCACATCGTAATGTATTTCAAAGTGAGCGGTTACGACGTGGCCACCGAGCGCATCACTCACCCAGCTCCGCGACCGCTCCAGCCCAAGCTCGCCCCGATAGAACCACATCAATATCAGGCAAAGAATGGCAACCCAGAAGCCGCGCGCCCACGCCAGAGAACGCCCCGTGCTCAGCACAACCAGCGCAACCAACGCCACGGACCACAGCATACTCCACACCCGAAACAGAACGTGGACCGGCATGCCATGCAGCGCCTCATCGTAAATGGACCCGGCAAACCAACCCATCCACGGGTTGTAGAACGTAATGGCTGGTTGCAGGGCAATCCACGCGAGAGAGGCCATCACCGAGAGTATCACCGCTGTGAAGTAGGCCAACCGTGCGCGTCTGGCTGCAAAGTGGTGCACAACCAGACAAACAGCGCTGGCCCAGGGGATCGTGCCGAATCCAAGCACGACGAGGTATAGGGCACCGCCCTGCACATCACAGTTGGTTACCCGCGCCATGTTCAACACGCCTGGCACGGTCGCCGCGCTCATAAGCAAGGCGAGCTCGCGTTGGCCGTCCAACCAGCGGGCTGCCGCATCGTCAGGGCCGTTCAGCGTGGCAAGCCTACTCCATTTACACAGCAGGCGGGGGCCACCAACAAAGGTAACCAGAAGAGCCTGAAGCGTCGCGAATTCGTAGCCCAGGACCGAAACCAGCGGCAAGAACTGTGCGGTGATGCTGGCGACAAGCCACAAGGCACCGGTCCATCCAAACGAGCGCATTACCGTGTTCAGCTTCACCGTGTGACCGGCATCGCCAGAGGTGCGAGTTGGCATGGCAGCCGGGTGAACAGGTGGCTTACAACGGTACGTTTTGCAAAGTGACGCGGTCGCCGGCGCGAAGTCCCATGTTCACCGTTTCCCCCGCGTTCAGTTCAATCACAAACCGCGCCGGACCTGCCGATGGGCGTGGCACTTCGGTCAACGGCTCGGCGCCTGTTATGAAGCTATCGACAACGCCGTCAGCGCGCACGAACACCATGTCGAGGTGAATCAGTGTGTTGCGCATCCAGAAGCTGCGCGGCCGTTCGTCGGGGAAAACAAAGATCATGCCGGCATCGGCGACCATGGTGTGCCTGTGCATGAGACCCCGCTGTTGCTCCGGCGACGTCATGGCAAGCTCAACGACGTAGGCAAATGTGCCCTCGCTCGTTGTGAAAGACACGCGCGGAGAAGCGTCGTCACGATACCCGGTCATGGCAGGGGGGAAAGCGCACTGCGCTTCGATGCAGCGAAGCGGCGAGTCGCAGTCGTTATCCTGACTGCACGAGGCGCCTTCATTGGACACGGCGTGGTTCAAGCGGAGCGACACCGGGTCACTGGCATATAGTCTTGGAATCGGCGCCGGAGGCAGCTCTTCAGCCACTGCTCCATCGCCCGCGGCAGGCTCGACCGCTGGCACTGAGCTGGCCTCGTTGGCCAGCGCGGGCGTCGCACCACGACCGGTCCCGACGACCGGAGCCAGAGGCCCTGAAGCCTCAGCGGTCTGAACGAAAGCCGCCCCCGCTGTAGATGCCTCGACGGGCAGAGCACCCGCTGAGACGGGAGCTACCGTAGAGGAGCTACCTGACTGGCACCCCAACACGGCCACAAGGCAGAGCCCCACAATCAACGGGAGTTTGTCTTTCATGGCATGGTGCTGATGAGGTCGTTGATGGCCTGTACGGTGACAGGATCGAGGCTTCGTGCGGCTGCGGCCTGCAGATCGGGTATCACCACCGGGCTTCGCAGGCGTGTGAGTCCCTCGAGCGCGGCGAGCCGAATCTCGCGTGCCGGGTCATCGAGCAGGCTCACGAGCACCGACGCAGCGGACGCATTGCCAGTTCGACCGAGCGCATCGATCGCAGCGAAACGCATTTCGGGCATGGGGTCATTGACGACATTGCTAAGCGCGAGAACACTGATTTCAGAAGCAAAGCCGCCAAGGAGACCGGCTGCGAGGACTCGGTTTGCAGGGTCTTCGTCTCGCAGCTGACCAGCCAGGGCGTTCACGACATCCCGCGTCTCGCCTTCGGTGCCCAACATGACAGCGGCGCGCATCGCGGCGGCGCGTACGCGAGCGTCTGGGAACCTGATCTTGTCTAGGATAACGGTGCGCAGCTGCACCTGCCCGAGCATTCCGAGCGCCTCTACCGAACCGGCGACCACTTCCGGGTCCCCTGACTCCATGAACCCGATGAGCAGCGTATTCACCTGAGAGGCGTAGACATCGGCGGGGAATGACCCAAAAGCCAGCGCCACCTGACCCAGCACGTACGAGTCGGGGTCAGACGTGAGAGGCATGATGGCCGCAAGTGCCTCGTCGTTTCGCCATAGCGCAACCGCTCTCGCTGCCGCCCCCCGAATCTCAGGCGAAGAATCCGTAAGCGCCGCGGTGAGTAGAGCATACACCGACGCGTCTCCCTGTCCCTGTTGTGCGAGGGCGCCCAGCGCGCGATACGCAGACGCTTTAAGGATGGGATCGGAACCTTCGGCGAAACGCTCGACCTCTGCAAACGGAAGGCGGGTCATAATACCGAAGCCTGCGTCGCGCACAGCACGACCAAGCTCGGGAGGCGTCGAGGCATCACCGCCGATTGCCGAGAGAGCCGGAAGATTGGCGCTAGTCCCCGCCCCGCCCAATTGCGCCGCCGCGGCGACGCGCACAGCCAGTTCGGGATGCGCGGCGGTAACAGCCTCAACGACCGACCAGGGAGACACATCGGTGAGAGCAGCGATCGCGGAGAGCGCCAGCAGGGCGGGCTCACCGCCGGAGTTCATGACGCGAAACTGGAGCGCCTGCAAGCGTGAATCACCATCCGCACCGTTGCCGACGAGCACCGATGCTGCGCTTCTAAGTTCCTGAGCGCGTTCGGCATTCGCCATGATGGCCAGCAACTCGAGCCACGCCTGTCGCGCTCCAAGCGTGTCGACAGCGGCCTGCGCCACTGCCGGATCGACGTCTGCCGACAACGCCACGAGCTCGGGGTTAACGCGTTCATCTGTGAGAGCTGCCATACTCCCAATCGCGTTGATTCGACCTGCGGTGTCGAGATTACGCCCACGATAGAAGAGCTCAAAGACCCGGTAGCTCTCTACGGAGGACGCCGCGAGAATCTGTGACGCGGTCTGTCGGAGCGCAGGGTCCGGGTCGTTCTGCTGCAGGGCGACGACGGCATCGAGCGCCGCTGTATCCTGCGAAGGCGCCAGCGCCGCGAGCGCAGCACCGCGAAGGACGGCATCGTCGCCGGTGAGCAGGGGAACGACGGCCGCTTCGTAACCAGGGATACCCAGCGTGGGGAGAATGTTCAGCACGTTGTAGGTAGCCGTGCGATTGCCAGCGCTCAGAATGGACAGAATCTGCTGGTCAAGCTCGGCATCGGTGGCGGCGAGCCGTGCCGAGAAATCTTCGGCGGCGATCAACTCACCGTCGGCAAGTCGGATGTCTGTGTTGAAGAGGCTACCGCCGAGAACCGCCTGCCAGAGGGGCACCTGCAGACGCCAGAAACCATACTGGATATCATCGGGAGTGAGGCCCTGCTCGGCCAGTCCGGGAAAGACAACCGACTGAATACCGAGCTGCGCGAAGGTAAGGACGGTCTCGGCGGCGATGATCTCCACGTTGGCGACCATGGCAGGGTCGACATTCACAATGACCCTGAGCTGCGAGAGATCAGCGTCCGAGATGGAGATCGAGGAGTTGCCGTAGATCGCAGGTTTGCCGTTTCGCAACAGTCCAAAAGCCGCGGGTATGGTGGCCTGTAATGGGGAATCCGGCCTGAAGCTGTCGGTGGTCATGGGAACGAGCAGGTACTGCTCCACCGAGCCAACCCGCATTTGCATGAACGAGTAAACGACACCTTCCGCACGGAACTGAGCGGACACGGGG
>Ga0169931_10003266_pt1 | contig 25802 bp, 24 predicted proteins | sample Kivu_15m_20L_FD_129675 | JGI IMG/M metagenome (GOLD analysis project Ga0169931, IMG submission 129675) | Freshwater microbial communities from Lake Kivu, Western Province, Rwanda to study Microbial Dark Matter (Phase II) - Kivu_15m_20L... | ecosystem: Environmental > Aquatic > Freshwater > Lake...
ACTGCGGATCGCGGGGCAGGAAGACAACGCGGGTGCTGGCAGCGGGCCTGGGGGCGGGAGCCATCTCGGCTTCGATCGCCGCCAGGTTGATGCCCTGTTCGCCTTGTCGGGAGCTGATCGCCTCGACCAGTTCCTCCTTCGATTTGCGGCTGTAGAGGGAAACTCCCAGATCACTGGCCACCTGGCGGAGCTGCCGCAGGGTGAGCATGGCCAGGGAAGTCAGGGAGTTCTGGCTCACAGTTGAAGATTCCGTTCGGGATCAATCCTTGTGAGTCTCGCCGCCGAACGTTGGCTTGCGTCCCCAGGGTCAGCATTCACTGACTGCATGCGCAGCAGAAAAGCGGTGCCGTGGGGCACCGCTTACCGAACGATCAGGATCCGCGGACGGGAGTCAGCGGCCGATGCTGCGATAGGGAACCTTCGAGAGGTAATCCATGCCGGTGTTGCCCTGGGGGGCGCCCACGCCGCGCATCGCCGGCAGGCTGCGCACCCAGGGGAGGTAATCCTCCGGGAAGCCGCCGCGGCGCTGCTGGGCACGTGCCGGGAAGCTGCGGGTGGGGCCGGTGTACACGATCTGGGGGAAGCCCAGGATGCCCCGGTAGTAGGCCTCGTAGCGGGGGCTGGTGATGTTGAAGGGCGTTTCGCCAACGTCACGGGAGCCCACTACACGGTTGCGGTGATAGGGCACGGTGTTGTAGCCGAAATTGTCGAGATATTCCTGGGAATCCAGGATCTGATCCACGGCACCCTTCACGCCCTTGGTCATGATCACGGCCGACCAGGCGATCTCCTCGGACTTGCCATGGGTGGTGCGGCCGAGCAGCTTCTCCACCAGGTGGCGGGCCACCCTGTAGTTGCTGTTGAGGTTGTAGAAGCTGCGGGTGAAGGTGTCCGACAGGCAGAGGGAGCGGATGAAATCGCGCACCGTGATCTGACCATCGCGCAGCTGCGACTCCAGGGAGCGGTCGCGGTCGACCTTGAAGGCGTGGAAGAACACCTGGCGATAGGCGGCCTCGATCACGAAGCTCAGGTCTTCGCGGCTCATGGCCTTGTCCATCGACACGGCCTTGGGGTCCTCGTCGGAGCCCACCCGAAGGGGGGCCACCCGGGAGTTCTGGGTGGTGGGGGCGTACTTGAGGAGAGGCAAAGCCACGCGGGGTCCGGCATCCGTCGTGCTGGATCGTAGAAGTGCGCTCCCGGTCTCCCCGGGCGGGCTCCGCCAGGGCTCACAGACCGTAACGTTTACGACACACAACCCCCGCCTGCCCCGGCCCGCTCAGGCCCCTCCAGGCGCCTGCGGGGGAGGCTCACCAGCCGAGCAGCGAGATGCCGGCCGTTCTCCCGTGCGGCTGGGAGCCTTCGCCCGCGTTGCCGCTTGCGGCAGGGCTCAGGGATGTGTCGTGGATGCGGGTCTCGACGCAGAAGGAGGCGGTGTTGGAAAGCCCTTCCACGGTGCTGGTGCGAAGGCGCACGTCGGGCCCGGCGAAACTGAAGCGCTCCAGGCTGTTCATCGTCTCGTAGCTGGTCGTCAGCAGCAGCGCATCGCGGTCGTCCATGGCGAAGCGGCCGGCCACCGGGGCGGTTTCGGCATAGCCGCGGTCGCGCAGGAGCAGCCCTTCGCGGCCGAGAGCATCGCTGGGAATCAGACCGAAGACGCTCTCTCCCTGGTGGGCTTCGCCGGCACGGTCCCAGGCCATGGATCCACTCCAGCGGACCCGGCAGCCGCCCACGAGGGAGGCGGGGTCCTCGCCGTGCAGGTCGGCGATGGCCAGCAGGCGGGCATCGTCTGCGGCGAGTTCCACCACCTCGATCCAGGAGTTGCCCGCCTCCGCCTGGCGATGCAGCAGATGGTGGCTGCTGCGCTGGGAGCGCCAGCGGCCGCAGCTGAGGCGGAAGAAGCTGATCGCATCGGCGATCGGCCCCAGGGCGGGGAGGAGGTCCGTGGGAGGGGTGGGTGTGCTCACGCAGGCGGCACGGGCAGGGTGCTGGGGCGATGATCGCAAGCCTTGCTGCCCTCCGTCATCTCCCCGTCCTGGGCCGCTGCGGCCGGCCTGTCGGCAGCTCTCTGCTGGACCGTGGCCAGCCTGCTCTGGCGGCGCCTGCCCACCTCGCTTCCGGCGGTTCAGCTGAATCTGCTCAAGAACCTGCTGGCCCTGGCGCTGCAGCTGCCCTTCATCCTGGCCCTGCCCTGGCAGGCCTCCTCCCGCGCGGTTCTGCTGCTGGCGGCCAGCGGTGTGCTGGGCATCGCCCTGGGAGACAGCCTCTTCTTCGCGGCATTGCGGCGGCTCGGCACCCGCCGCACGCTCACCATCGATGCCGGAGGCCCGGCGGTCACAACCCTGGCGGGCGTGGCCTGGCTGGGCGAGATCCCAGGAGCGCGGCAGCTGCTGGGGGTGGCTCTGATCAGCCTCGCGGTGCTGCTGGTGGCCCGTCGCCCGGAGCCTGAGACGGTCCATCCTCCGCCGGGTGCCGCCTCTCCCGGCTGCGCCGATCCACGCCTCGGGGTGGCGCTCGCCCTCGGGGCCCTGGCCAGCGGCAGCCTCGGGGCCCTGCTGGCGCGGGCGGCACTGCTTGAGGGCTCGCTGCCGCCGCTGCAGGCCGCGAGCATCCGCCTGGCGGCGGCCAGCCTGGCGCTCCTTCCCGTTCTCACCGGTCTGCCCCGCCGCATCCGCAGGCTGCGTGTGCGCGATCCTCGCTGGCCCGGCCTGCTGCTGGCCACCCTGCTCGGAACCAGCGCCGGCATCAGCCTGCAGCAGAGCGCACTTGCCGGACTGCCCGGCGGTCTGGCGGTGTCGCTGCTCTCCACGGCGCCGGTGATGGCTCTGCCGCTGGCCTGGTGGTTCGAAGGCGATCGGCCCGGCTGGCGTGGACTGCTGGCGGCGGGCTGCGCCCTGGCCGGGGTGGCGCTGGTGGTGATCAGTCGTGCAGCGCCTGCTGCTCCGGGCTGATCCGTGCGTCGGCGCTGACCCTGGCCCAGGCGATCAGATCGGCCATTTCGAGATCGAGCGGGGCGCTCCGACCCTGGGTAGCGGCGATCGCCGTCAGCTGGGTGCCGAGGCTCCGCATCTGTGCAAGAAACGGTTCGGCGAAAGCCGGATCCCCTGCGATCGCCGGCTGTCGTAATGCCCAGGCCTGCAACGCCGCGGGATCAGGCAGGGGGCCGCTGCGGCGGCCGGCCACACTCTGCAGGGTGCGCAATCCGTGGGCCAGCAGCCGCAGATGATGGCGCTCAAGGCTCGGGAGCAGGGTGCTTTCCAGCTCCTGCAGCTCCTCGGGGCTGATCACGACCAGGGGTGCGCTGCGGCGGGGCTGAGCCGGAAGCCGCAGGAGTGGCCTTCCTCCAGACGCCAGTGCACCCGCTCGATCCGGCAATCGGGGAAGGTATGGCGGATCAGCTGCAATTCCTGATCACAGACGATCGGAAAGGCCTCGGCGATGCGCATCACCGAGCAGTGAAACTCGCTGATCAGCCAGGCATCCGGATCATCGGGATCGGGTCGGCATTCCGCCACATACCCTTCCTGGCGGCGCAGCTCGGCAAGCCGTTCCAGCCGCTGCCGCAGGCCACCATCGCCCAGCCGGCGCCGGTAGTCGGACGCCTTCTGGAGCGCCTGCTGCTCAAGGAGGGAGCGAAGTTCCTCCGCGGGGAGCGTTTCCGCCAGGGACTGGAGCAGGCCGAGGGCGAACTGTTCGCTGCCGTCGGTGAAGCGACCGTGGCCGGATGGTGTGAGGCGCCAGCGGTTGCTGGGCCGGCCGGGGCCTTCGGGGGTGGGGCTCGCCTCCACCAGCCCTTCCTCTTCGAGGCTGCGCAGGTGACGCCGCATTACCTGCACAGACAGGGCCAGCTTCCGGGCCAGGTCAGACGCTGTGGCCTCCCCCTGGTGAAGCAGCTGGGTGAGCAGAGCCTGGCGCGTGGGTGTGGCCTCCCCGTTCGGGAGGGCGCTGTCGGTGGCGGGGCCATGGGGCTCGGGTGCCCCATCGCCGCCCAAATCCTGAAAAGGCCCGGAGACTGCGCCGGACACCGTTGCTGCGGTCTCCCCGGGGGCCGCGCCTCCGCCGGTGGCAGCACGGTCGGCCGGCGTGGATCCCTGGGGCGTGATGGTGGAACGGCGGAGCCTGGTCGCAGGTGACGGTGCGGATCGGGACGAGGTCGCCGGCATGATGGCTCAGTTCCGGTACCAACCATGCCACGTCCTGGCCCTGTTCGGGGCATGGACGTGGCATGGGAAGGCGGCCACCATCGCGCCGCCGCTGCTCTAAGCTTGTTTAAGGAAACGTCAAGGTTTCGCAAATCGGTTCAGCTCTGCCTGCGGGTCGTCTGACCGAAAGGACCTGATTGATCCGAGGGTTCATCTCCCTCCCACCCCGGAATCAGCTTTTCCCACCGTGACCGCCCCCGAAACCTCCGCCACCACGGCCGCCGAATCCCCGGATCGTGCTCCGAACAGCGCTTCGCAGGATTCTGTGTCTGCGCCAGCTCCCGTCTCCGCCGACAGCCTGGAGATGATCCGCAAGTTCGCTGAAACCTACGCCCAGCGAACCGGCACCTATTTCTGCAGTGATCCAGGCGTCACAGCCGTGGTGCTCGAGGGTCTGGCCCGCCACAAGGACGAACTCGGTGGTGCCCTCTGCCCCTGCCGTCACTACGACGACAAGCAGGCCGAGGTGGCCCAGGCCTTCTGGAATTGCCCCTGCGTGCCGATGCGCGAACGCAAGGAGTGCCACTGCATGCTGTTTCTCACAGAAGACAACCCCTTCCGCTGTGAGAAGCAGACGATCAGCCTCGAGGATGTGAAGGCCCACGCGGCTGTTTGATGCTGACCCCCATTCGGTTCCTGCCATGAGTACTGCTGCCATCGGAGAGCTGGTCAGTCAGCCGTATAAATATGGCTTCGTCACAGATATTGAAACTGAAAAGATCGCCAAGGGCCTCAGCGAGGAGGTGGTGCGCCTGATCTCCAGCAAGAAGCAGGAGCCGGCCTTCCTGCTCGACTTCCGCCTGAGGGCCTATCGCCAGTGGTTGCAGATGGAGGAGCCGGACTGGGCTGCTCTGGGCTATCCGCCGATCGATTATCAGGCCATTATTTATTATGCTGCTCCCAAGCAGCAGCAGGAGAAGAAAGGGAGTCTCGCTGAAGTCGACCCCAAACTTCTCGAAACCTTCGACAAGCTGGGGATTCCTCTCAGTGAACAGAAGCGCCTGTCCAATGTGGCTGTGGATGCGGTCTTCGATAGCGTTTCGATCGCCACCACCTACCGCGAGAAGCTGGCTGAGCATGGTGTGATCTTCTGCTCGATCAGTGAGGCGGTCAAGGACCACCCCGACTTGATCGAGCGCTATCTGGGTACGGTGGTTCCTGGTAACGACAACTATTTCGCAGCGCTCAATTCCGCGGTCTTCAGCGACGGATCGTTTGTCTTCATCCCCAAGGGTGTGGAGTGTCCGATGGAGCTTTCCACCTACTTCCGCATCAATTCCGGCGATACCGGACAGTTTGAGCGCACCCTGATCGTGGCTGAGGAAGGTGCTTCGGTGAGCTACCTCGAGGGATGCACCGCTCCGATGTTCGACACCAATCAGCTGCATGCGGCGGTGGTGGAACTGGTGGCATTGGACGATGCATCAATCAAGTATTCCACCGTGCAGAACTGGTATGCCGGTGATGAGAATGGTGTGGGCGGTATCTATAATTTTGTTACCAAGCGCGGTCATTGCCGCGGCGCCCGCAGCCACATCAGCTGGACCCAGGTGGAAACCGGTTCGGCGATCACCTGGAAGTATCCGAGCTGTGTCTTGCAGGGAGCTGATTCGGTTGGGGAGTTTTATTCCGTAGCCCTCACCAACAATCGTCAGCAAGCCGATACCGGCACCAAGATGGTGCATGTGGGTCCGCGCACCCGCTCCACGATCGTGAGCAAGGGCATCAGTGCCGGCCACTCCTCCAACAGCTACCGCGGCCTCGTGCAGGTGGGTCCGAAGGCTGTGGGGGCACGCAATTTCAGCCAATGCGATTCGATGCTGATCGGCGATCGGGCCGCGGCCAACACCTACCCCTACATCCGCTCCCAGCAGCCGGAAGCGGCGATTGAGCATGAAGCGAGCACCTGCCGCATTTCTGAAGATCAGCTCTTTTATCTCCAGAGCCGGGGCATCGGCTTTGAAGAAGCGGTGTCGATGATGGTGAGCGGTTTCTGCCGCGACGTGTTCAATCAGCTGCCGCTCGAATTCGCTGCCGAAGCCGATAAGTTGCTGGCACTCAAGCTGGAGGGATCGGTGGGCTGAGTCGCAGCCGATCCGCCCTCCACTCTCCGGCGCAGGCTCTCCACTCCCTGTCGATCCGGCCAGCCTGATGCAGGCTGCCGCACGCCCCAGTCGCTAGCGTCAGGCTCCTCTATCCCTGGCTCCGGCCGACCGGCCCATCCCGGTGGGCCCTGCCTGGCCAGCCGGTCCTGGCTCTTCCATCCCGCCACTTGCCCCTCCTGTGATCCGCCCCGACGCTCCCGCCCTGCTCGAGATCCGCGATCTGCGCGCCAGCGTGGCGGATCAGCCGATCCTGCATGGTGTGAACCTCACCATCCGCGCCGGCGAGATTCATGCGGTGATGGGTCGCAACGGCAGTGGCAAAAGCACCCTCTCCAAGGTGCTGGCCGGTCACCCGGCCTACACCGTCTGCGGTGGCAGTGTGTCGTTCTCTGGCGACGATCTGCTGGCCCTCGATCCGGAGCTGCGGGCGCGCCGCGGTGTGTTCCTGGGCTTCCAGTACCCGGTGGAGATCCCCGGCGTGAGCAATCTCGAATTCCTGCGGGTGGCCAGCAACGCCCGCCGCCAGGAGCGAGGCGAGGAGGAGCTCGATACCTTCGCCTTCGAGGATCTGGTGCAGCAGCGGCTGGCCGTGGTGCAGATGGATCCCGCCTTCCTGGAGCGCTCGGTGAACGAGGGGTTCAGCGGCGGTGAGAAGAAGCGCAATGAGATCCTGCAGATGGCGCTGCTGGATCCGCTGCTGGCGATCCTCGATGAAACCGATTCCGGCCTCGACATCGATGCCCTGCGCATCGTGGCCGGTGGCGTGAACCAGCTCGCCACCCCGGACAACGCCACGCTGCTGATCACCCACTACCAGCGCCTGCTCGATGTGATCACCCCGGACTATGTGCATGTGATGGCGGCGGGGCGGATCCTGCGCACCGGCGGCAAGGAGCTGGCGCTGGAGCTCGAAGAGCGCGGCTACGACTGGGTGGATGCCGAGCTGGCGGCCCTTGAGCCCCAGCCGCTGGGGGTGGGCTGATGGGGGCGGTGTCGTTGTCGGGCCTGCCCGCTGCCGGTGCGGCGCTCGCCGGCTCCGCTGCCGCGGCCGCCCCGGCCTGGGGGGCTCTGCTGGTCGACAGCCTCGAGGCGGGTGCCTCTGCCGGAATCGGCGCCGAGAGTGTGGAGATCAGCGCAGCGCGTGAACAGGCCCGCCGGCGTCTGCGTGAGCGGCCGCTGCCATCCCGCCGGCAGGAGGACTGGCGCTTCACCGATCCCGCCGCCCTGGCGGCGATCCGCCCGCAGCGGCTGGCTGGTGAGGCCCTTGCCGGCATCGCCGACGCCGTGGCTGCCCTTCCGCCGGCCGGGCCCGGCACGCTGCGCCTCCTGCTCGATGGTGGCTCCGATCCGCTGGCCGGCGTGGCGCTGCCGCCGGGACTGGAGCCCATCGCGGTGGGGGAATGGGGCCGCTGGCTGAACCCTGAGGCCCGCCTTGATTCCGCTGCCAGCGGCGATCCTTCCCCCTGGAGCGGCCTGATCGCCGCTGCCGCCGGGCCCGTGCTCGCCCTGCGGGTGCGGGCGGGGCTCGACACGGTGCTGGAGCTGGTGAGTGAGGCCGGCCGCGCCGAAGGCGTGCTGCCGCTCCAGCTGCTTCTGGTGCTTGAGCCAGGCGCCCGGCTGGACCTGCTGCAGGTGCACCGGGCCTCCGGCGCCAGCCTCACCGCCGTGCGTGGCGTGATTCACCTGGGCGAGGGGGCGAGCCTGCGGCAGGGACTGATCGGCCAGGGGGCGGAACCGGCGGCCCTGCTGGCGGATCTGGCGGTGCTGCAGCAACCCGGCAGTGAGCTGGTGTTCGCCAGTGCGGTGAGCGGCTGGGCCCTGTCGCGGCTGGAGCCGCGGGTGCTTCAGGCGGCCGGTGCGGCCAGCACCCGCCTGCGCAGCCTGCAGCGCTGCGATCAGCGGCAGGTGGCCGATCAGCACAGCAGCGTGCGCTTCGAGGGCCCCGAGGGCAGGCTCGATCAGCTGCACAAGGCCATCGCCGCCGGAGCCGGCCGCAGCGTGTTCAACGGCGCCGTGGCTGTGCCCCGGGCGGCGCAGCGCACCGATGCGGCCCAGCTCAGCCGGGGCCTGCTGCTCTCGGATCGCGCCCGCATCGACAGCAAGCCCCAGCTGGAGATCGTGGCCGACGATGTGACCTGCGCCCACGGCGCCACCGTGAGTCGCCTGCAGGAGGATGAGTTGTTCTACCTGCGCAGTCGTGGCATTTCTGCCGCGATGGCGGGGGCCCTGCTGTTGCGCGGTTACTGCGCCGAGGTGCTCGCGGAGCTGCCGGCGGCCGCGGCTCTCTGGCAACCTCTTGAATTCCTGCTCGGCGAGGAGGCTCCCACGCCATGACGCCCAGCTCCACCACCAGCCCCCTGGACGCGCCCTCGCTCGCTGCCGCCCTGCCCGTGCCGGCCGGCTCCGAGCCGGCTGAGCCTGCCGACGACCTTGCCGCGCTCACAAGGCCCGACTTCCCGCTGCTCAGCCAGATCGCCTGCCTGGGCCAGCCGCTGATCTATCTGGATTACGCCGCCACCAGCCAGAAGCCGCGCCAGGTGCTGGAGGCCCTGCAGCACTACTACGGCCACGACAACGCCAACGTGCATCGCGGCGCCCACCAGCTGAGTGCCCGCGCCACCGAAGGCTTCGAGCAGGCCCGCGAGAAGGTGGCGACCTTCGTGGGCGCGGCCAGCGCCCGCGAGATCGTGTACACCCGCAATGCCAGCGAGGCGATCAATCTGGTGGCCCGCACCTGGGGCGAGGCGAACCTGCGCCCGGGCGATGAGGTGCTGCTCACGGTGATGGAGCACCACAGCAACCTGGTGCCCTGGCAGCTGCTGGCGGCCCGCACCGGCTGCGTGCTGCGTCATGCCGGCCTCACGGAATCCGGCGAACTGGACCTCGACGACTGGCGCAGCAAACTCAGCGAACGCACCCGGCTGGTGAGTCTGGTGCAGGTGAGCAACACCCTCGGCTGCCTCAACCCGATCGCTGCCCTGGCCCCCCTGGCCCACGCCGCCGGTGCCCTGCTGCTTGTGGATGCCTGCCAGAGCCTCCCCCACCAGCGGGTGAACGTGGCCGAGCTGGGCTGCGATTTCCTGGTGGGCTCGTCGCACAAGATCTGCGGCCCCACGGGCATGGGCTTCCTCTGGGCGCGCGAGGCACTGCTCGAGGCCATGCCTCCCTTCCTGGGCGGCGGTGAGATGATCCAGGACGTGGAACTCGACACCAGCACCTGGGCGGATCTGCCCCACAAGTTTGAGGCGGGCACGCCGGCGATCGGCGAGGCGATCGGCATGGGTGCCGCCATCGACTATCTGCAGGCCATCGGCATGGAGCGCATCCACGCCTGGGAGCAGCGGCTCACCCGCCGGCTGTTCTCACGGCTGCAGGCGATCGAGGGCCTGCAGATCCTCGGCCCCACTCCGCAGCAGCAGCCCGATCGTGCCGCTCTCGCCGCTTTCCACGTGGAGGGCCTGCATGCCAACGACATCGCTGCCCTGCTCGACTCCGCCGGCATCTGCATCCGCAGCGGCCACCACTGCACCCAGCCCCTCCACCGCCACTACGGCCTCAGCGGCACGGCTCGCGCCAGCCTGGGCTTCACCACCACCGAAGCCGAGATCGACCGCTTCGCGGAGGAACTGGAGGGCACGATCGGGTTTCTGCGGGAGCACAGCTGAGGGCGGCCCCGCACCCTGCGGGCTTCTCAGGCTGGGCTGAGCACCGCCAGGGCCTCGGCCCGGTGGCTGCCGTTCCAGGCCCAGCGCCACTGCCAGCCCGCCGCTTCGGCAGCGCTGCGGATGGCATCGCGGTCTGCGGGAATGTCGCAGCTGCTGAGGTGGCTGATCAGGTGATCCTGCTGCTCGGGGCTGAGGGGATGCCAGTGGCGGCGGATGCGGGCGACGTAGCGCTCCACATAGGCCTCGCGGCTCTCACCTGGCTCGCGGAAGACATCAGCCCAGAGGAAGACACCCTGCGCCCGCAGCCGTGAGCGGCTCAGCTGCAGAAAGGCCTTCTTGGCGTCGTCGTCGAGGTGGTGCAGGGCGAAGGCGGAGTAGAGGATGTCGATCGCTTCCGGAGCGGTGTCGGCTGCGCCTGCTGCACCGTTGCTGCTGAAGGCCCAGTCGCGCAGGTCGGCCTCCTGCCAGTGGGTGGGGTAGGGAACGTGGCCGAGTGCCTGCTCGGCCAGCGGCAGCACGGCGGCGCAGAGGTCGATGCCGGTGTAGGAGCCCAGGGGCAGATCCCGCAGCACCGCCGCCATGCCGGCGAGGTCGCCGCAGCCGAGATCCACCAGCCGGGGCGCCATCGCGGCCGGCGGCCGCGTTTCCCACCAGCCCCTGAGGGCCCCGGCGCTGGCGGCGGCCACCTCGCGGTGCTGCATCAGGTTGTGATCCACCACCAGGCGGTAGGAGGCCCATTGCTTGTCGAAGAGATCCATGCCTGAGGCGGCCTTGCCCATGCCCATTGGGGACCCATGCATCCTGGCCCCGGCCTGCAGCTCCGACCGCTCGTGCAGCCGCTGCTGCTCGCGCGGGCTGGTGCCGTGGATGTAGCGGCGGCTGGTCATGGCTTGGATCTTGGCCGCAGCGGGGCTTGGCAGGGGGGGCGCACTCAGGCCCTGTGATACGCCCCGCCCTGCTGGATCGACAGGGCCCGGTAGAGCTGCTCGAGCAGCAGCAGGCGGGCCAACTCGTGGGGGAAGGTGAGCGGCGAGAGGCTGAGGGCCCAGCTGGCGCGGGCCTTCACGGCGGCATCGAGGCCATCGGCGCCGCCGATCGCGAAGGCCAGCCGCTCCGAGCCCGAGCCCTGCAGCCGACCGGCGAGCGCCACGGAGCCCATCCGCTCCCCCTCCTCGCCGAGCACCACCAGCCGCTCCTCGCTGCGCAGCGCCGCCAGGATCGCCAGCCCCTCCCGCTCCGGGTTGGCGTCCTTCAGTTCGCACACCTCCAGGCCCGGCAGCCGCTGCAGGTAGGTGGCCAGGCCCTCCTGGATCCAGCGCTTGCGCACCCGCCCCACCGCCAGCACCCGGATCCGACTGGGATTGAGCACGGGCGTCGCTGGAGCGGGCCACCATCGTCCACCGGCGCAGCACCCCTGCAGGCCGGTGCTCACCCCGGCTGGCCCAGGAGGATGGTGCCCTTGTGCGCCGTCTCCGCCATGGCACCATCCGCTCCCGGGGTCTCCGGCCGTTCTGCCGAAGCGGCTGCGACGAAGGCTCTGGCCTCTGCCCAGGCCTCCGCGAAGGTTGCCCAGGCCCCCGCCCCAGCGGCAGCTGATGGCACCCCGGCTGGCTGCGAGGCGCCCACCCTGTTTCTGGTGGTGCTCGGCGGCCGCCTGCCCCAGGCCCAGATCGAGCTGCACGATGTGCGCTTCGTGGTGGGCCGCACGATCGACGACACCCTGCCGGCGTTGCGGCGCCAGTGGTTCGGCGCGCGGCGGGGCCTCCATCTCGACAGCTGGATGGCGGTGCGCTGGGTGGATGGCCACCGGGTGGAGCTGAGGAATGAGCCGTTTGCGGGGGAGCAGCGGCTGTGGTTTGTGAACGTTGGCGGCTACGACCCGCAGCAGCTGGCGGAGCAGCACGCCTTCGGCCTGGTGGTGGCCCGCAGCGCTCAGGCAGCGAAGGCGGCGGCGCTGCGGCGGATGCTGCCGGGGCTCGAGCAGCGCCACAAGGATGATCTGCATGGCGTGGCGGAGGCTGCGGGCGCTCTCGCTGCGGCTGCCGATGAGCGCGTCGACGACTGCCTCGATGTGCAGCAGAGCCTGGCGGGGCTCACCGCCGTGCCGGCGGGCTCCGCCGCCGGCCGCTGGGCCGTGCACCTGATCCCCGATGGCGGCCAGCAGCCCCAGGTGCCCGACTGGTACGGCTACCGGCCGATCTGAGCCGGCCCAGCCGAGGATGGCGCCGGCTCTGCCGCTCTCTGCACCAGTGTCTCTGCGCCTGTGAGCGTCTCCCACACCAGCTGTCGCGACGCCAGCCCTCTCGACGCCAGCCCTCTCGACGCCAACCGTCTCGACGCCAGCCGTCTCGACAGCAACCGTCTTCACGCAAGCCGTCTCCACCCCGGTCGGCGCCAGCAGCGCTGGTGCCGGGCTGCGGCCGGGCTGGTGCTGCTGCTCCCCCTGGCCGGCTGCGGTCCGCGGCCGCCTTTCCCGGTGCAGACCCTCCCGGAGAGTGGCCTCAGGCCCCTCCCCGCCGAGGCCCTGCAGGCCTGCGCCGCGAAGCTCGGCCTGCCGCCGGAGCAGCCCAGCCCCGCCGATCCCAGCAACTACGGCGTGCGCCAGCCGCGCGATGCCTTCGGCCGCGAGGTGCCGCACCGCCCGCAGCTGATCGTGCTGCATGAAACCGTGATCAGCGCCGCCGACACGCTGCAGCGCTTCGCCACCCCCCACCCGCGCGATGAGGACCAGGCCAGCTACCACCTGCTGGTGGACCGCTCCGGCCGGCGGCTGCGGATCGTGCCCGACGGAGCCCGGGCGTTCGGGGCGGCGATGGCGGCCTTCGGCGATTTCACCGTGCGGATCCGGCCCACCTCGGTGGGGTCGCTCAACAACGTGGCCCTGCATCTCAGCCTCGAGAGCCCGCCCGATGGCCGCGGCGATGGCGATGCCCATTCGGGCTACAGCCCTGAGCAGTACCGCACGGCGGCGGGCCAGGTGCTGCTCTGGCAGGCGGCCCATGGGATCCCGATGAGCCGGCTCACCACCCATCAGGCGGTGGACCGCAGCCACAGCCGCCGCGACCCCCGCAGCTTCAGCTGGGCTGCCTTCGATGCGGCCTGGGGCCGGGCGGCCGATCGCTGCGGCCTGCGCGCCCTCGACCGGGGCCGGGCCACGATCTGAGGGTCGGCCAGGCTCCGGATCAGCTGCTGGTGAGGGCGTAGCGGGTGTGAAGCTCGGTGCTGGCTCCGGGAGCGAGCTCGATTTTGCGGTCGCCACTGATCAGGGCCTGGCGCGGGCCGCTCCAGGGTTCGATGCACACCATCGGCCGCGGCGGTTCGGTCCAGAGCACCACCAGATCGAAGGGATGGCTGAGCTGCAGTTCGAGCGTGGTGCCGGCCGCCTCATCCACCAGCCGCACCGCACCGCTGGGCCGCACCAGCAGATCGATGCCGCTGGCGAGCCGCTGCATCTGCTCTGCGGTGGCAGCGGGTTCCATGGTGAGGTGATTCAGGCAGTCGTCCGGCAGCCCCTCGAAGCGCACCCCCTCCAGGCTGGAGAGGTTGAAGTAAGGGTGGAGGCCGAAGCTGAAGGGCATGGGGGCCTCGCTGCGGTTGCTCACCGTGGTGCCGATCTCCAGGGCGCCGGGGGCCAGCCGCACCTCCATCCGCAACAGGAACTGGAAGGGGTAGGCCTTCAGCGTCTCCGCTGTGTCGCTCAGCTCCAGGGCGACACCACGGCCATCGGCCAGGGGCTCCATCCGCCAGGGCTGGGTGCGGGCGAAGCCGTGCTGGCCGATGGTGAAGCTGCCCTGGGGCAGGGGCAGCTGGTTGCCCGGCAGCCCGCCGGTGATCGGGAACAGCACCGGGAAGCCGCCCCGCACCGACTGGGCTGGATCGAGGAAGCGCTCCAGATCGAGATACACCACCTCCCGCCCGCCGCAGCACCAGCCGCTAATCAGGCCGCCGCGCTCGGGTACCAGCCGCAGCAGATCGCCGCTGGCGGGATCGCTGAATTCCCAGTGGGGATAAGGGGCGTCGCGCTGCATCAGGGGCATGACGGTGCTGGCTGGCTGGACTGGCCCTCACTCTGCTGCCGGAGAGCCGCCCGTGATGCCCCCATCCGGGAACAACGCCACACTCGCCACACACCGCTGCGCCGCCGCCCAGCCAGCCAATCGAGCCCTGGAGACGCACTGCGGCACCGGATGGGGGGGCTCGCTGTGCGGCTCCTGCTTTGCCCGTTCGCTTGAATGACCAGCAGAAAACCGGAGCCGCTCCGCCGCGGCCTGCCAGCCCCGGGAGATTCACACGATGCCGCTGCTCCGTCGCCTGCTGGGCGCGCCACTGCAGCGCAAGCAGGAGGAGGCCCGCACCCTGCCGAGCATCGAGGCGCTGCCGATTCTCTCCTCCGATGCTCTCTCGTCGGTGGCCTATGCCACCGAGGCCGCTCTCGGGGTGCTGATCCTGGCGGGCAGCGGGGCGCTGCGGCTGTCGCTGCCGATCACGCTCACGATCATCGCCCTGATCGGCATCGTGGTGCTCTCCTACCGCCAGACGATCGCCGCCTATCCCGAGGGTGGCGGCGCCTACGTGGTGGGCCGCGAGAATCTGGGCACCACCGCCAGCCTGGTGGCCGCGGCCAGCCTGCTGATCGATTACGTGCTCACGGCGGCGGTGAGCCTGATGGCGGGCACCCAGGCCCTCTCCTCGCTGCTGCCGGGCCTGCTGCACGCCGAGGTGCCGATCGCCCTGCTGCTGCTGGTGCTGGTGGGTTGGGCCAATCTGCGCGGCGCGCGTGAGTCGGGACGGCTGTTTGCGATTCCCACCTACAGCTTCGTGCTGATGCTGGCTGTGCTGGCGCTGGCTGGCCTGGGCAACCTGCTCACCAGCCATGGCTTCACGCCCGATCCGCCGCCGCTGGTGAAGGCGGTGGAGCCCCTGGGCCTGTTTCTGATCCTGCGGGCCTTCAGTTCGGGCTGCTCGGCGATGACCGGCATCGAGGCGATCGCCAATGGCGTGCAGCTGTTCCGCCGCCCGGCGGCCCAGCGGGCCCGCAACACCCTGCTGGTGATGGGTCTGTTGCTGGCGGCGATGTTTCTGGCGGTGAGCGGCCTGGCCTTCGTGTATGGCGTGGCGCCCCACCCCGATGTCACGGTGCTGGCGCAGCTCGGGATGCGCGTGTTCGGCCCGCACAGCCCGCTGTTGTGGCTGCTGCAGATCACCACCCTGCTGATCCTGATGCTCGCGGCCAACACCGCCTTCGCCGATTTCCCGCGGCTTTCAGCCCTGCTCGCACGCGACAATTTCCTGCCGCCGCAGATGGCCTGGCTGGGCGACAGGCTGGTGTTTCAGAACGGCATCCTGTTTCTGCTGGCGGCCACGGCTGCCATCATCGTGCTCGCCCAGGGGGATACCACCGTGGCGGTGAATCTCTATGCCCTTGGCGTGTTCCTCGCCTTCACGCTCTCCCAGGCCGGCATGGTGGTGCACTGGTGGCGGCAGCGCGGGCCCCGCTGGTGGCGGCTGGCCCTGATGAACGGCATCGGCTCCCTCGCCACCAGCCTGGTGCTGGTGGTGATCGTGGTCAGCAAGTTTGCCGAGGGCGCCTGGACCGTGGTGCTGGCGATCCCGCTGCTGGTGTGGCTGCTGGCGCGGATCCGCCGCCGCTACCGGCACGTGTTCGCCGAGATCGCGCTGCCGGCGGGGGAGGTGCCCGCGGTGCGGATGCCGGCCCGCAGCGAGCCGATCGGCAATCACAGCATCGTCTGGATGCCGGCCTGGAATCAGCCCAGCGCGGCGGCCCTGCGCTATGCCGCCAGGGTGTCGGATCGGGTGATCGGCGTGTGGGTGCGACCGGAGGATGCGGATCCCGAGCCGCTGCGCCGCGCCTGGCAGGAGAGCGTGGGCGATGATCCGCGCTTCAGGCTCGAGATTCTGGAGAGCCCCTATGCCTCCCTGATCACACCGTTTGTGGACTTTGTGACCAGCATCGAGGCCAGCGATTCCGCTGAGCTGCTCACGATCGTGATGCCGATCGCGATTCCGCGTTATCGCTTCGATCATCTGCTGCTCAATCAGCGGGCGATCAACATGCGCCTGGCCCTGGATCAGCGTCATAACCGCGTCTTCACCACAGTGCGCTACTACCTGCCCGCCTGAGCCTGGCGATGGTTCGCTTCGCCTCGCTGGGCGCATCGCCCGTGGGCGTGCTCCCGGCAGCACCTGCCGCCCGGCTGCGTGGCTCAGGATGGGGGATCGCTGCGTCTGCCCTTCCCGATGAACATCCACGGCACCCCCTGGCGCACGATCGGGCTCGAGGAGGGCGGCGAGGCGGTGTGGGTGATCGATCAGACCCAGCTGCCCCATCGCTTCGCGACCCGTTCCCTGCGCTCCCTGGAGGAGGCGGCGGAGGCGATCGCCGTGATGGTGGTGCGGGGCGCCCCCCTGATCGGGGTCACCGGCGCCTACGGCCTGATGCTGGCCCTGCAGCGCGATCCCTCCGATGCCTCCCTGCTGAGCGCTTTCGATGTGCTCCATGCCACCAGGCCCACGGCCGTGAATCTGCGCTGGGCCCTGGAGCGGGTGCGCAATCGGCTGCTGCCGCTGCCGCAGGCCGAGCGGGTGGCGGCGGCGCGGGCCGAGGCGGCCGCCATCGCCGAGGAGGATGTGGCGATGTGCGAGGCGATCGGCGAGCACGGGCTGGCGATCTTCCGGCAGATCGCCGCAGCCCGGCCCCCCGAGCGCCAGGGGCAACCCCTGAACGTGCTCACCCACTGCAACGCCGGCTGGCTCGCCACGGTCGACTGGGGCACGGCCCTGGCGCCGATCTACAAGGCGCACCGCGCCGGGCTGCCGATCCAAGTGTGGGTGGATGAGACTCGCCCCCGCAACCAGGGCGCCAGCCTCACCGCCTTTGAGCTGGGCCAGGAGGGGGTGCCCCACACCGTGATCGTCGACAACGCCGGCGGCCACCTGATGCAGCACGGCCGGGTGGATGCGGTGATCGTGGGCAGCGACCGCACCACCCGCTGCGGCGATGTGTGCAACAAGATCGGCACCTATCTCAAGGCCCTCGCCGCCCACGACAACGGCGTGCCCTTCTATGTGGCCCTGCCCGCCTCCACGATCGACTGGAGCCTTGCCGATGGTGTGGCCGAGATTCCGATCGAGGCCCGCTCCGAACGGGAGGTGACCCACATCCAGGGGCGGATCAGCGCCGCGCAGGCTGAGGCAGGCGAGGGCTCCCGGGCGTTCCTGGAGGAGGCCGCTGCTTCCGGAGGCGGGGTTGCCCCTGGCGACGCTGGCCTGGTCTGCGTGCAGCTCACCCCCGATGGCTCACCTGGCTTCAATCCCGGCTTCGATGTCACCCCGGCGCGGCTGGTGAGCGGCCTGATCACCGAGCGCGGCGTGGCCCCCGCCAGTGAGGCGGGATTGCGCGGGCTCTATGGCGACACAGTCCCGAATCACCCCATGGGGTGATTTCGCGGGATTGGAGCTGCCGGCAGCATGCGGCCACTCGGTTGCTTGCCGCATGAATCCGGAGTCACCCGCCACCCCGTCGTCGCGAGATCTGTTGTCTCCCGGGTTGCAGCAGCGCGCCTCGCACCGGTTCACGATCACGATGCCGGATTGCGTGTATCGGCGCCGGCTTCAGCGTGCCGATGTAGAGGGGCGCAGCAGCAGCAACCTGGCGGCCTTTCTGCTGGAGAAGGCGCTGTCTGCAGGTCTGCCCGACTGCTGATCGACCGCTTGCTGCGTCTGCACGCCGCCGCTTCAGCTGCGGCCCGATTCGCCGACCGGTCCGATGCGGCCGGTCTGATCCCCCGGCCTTTCCCGGGCCAGCTGCACCAGACCGGCCTGCAGCGCCTGCACCACCGCCTGGGTGCGATTGCGCGCCTGCAGCTTGCGCAGGATCGCTTTCACGTGGGTTTTCACCGTCTCCAGGGAGAGATGCAAGGCCGCGGCGATTTCAGAGTTGCTCCGGCCATCGGCGATCGCCTGCAGAATCTCACCTTCCCGTGCCGTCAGCTCACCTAGGGCAGGCCGTGAGGGGATGGCCTGGGGGAACTCTCTCTCCATGGCAGCCAGAGATGAAGCGCGAAATCAGCTTAAAAGCGAATTTCTGGGGCTGGGGGTTGTGCATCACGTGGGGCGGACTCCGGCAGCAGCCGGCTCATGGCCCAGCGCAATGGCCGCTGCGAGGAAGAGGCTTCCTATCGCAATCCTATCGCAATCCTATCGCAATCCTATCGCAATCCTATCGCAATCCTATCGCAATCCCTGGGGCTGTTGTAGATCGTGATCTCGTTGCCTCTCCTGGCCGGCCGGGCGCAGAGCACAGCTGGCTGAGCGCCCGGTGCGGGGACCGCAGCAGGGCGGCTTCGCGGCAGCTGCAGGCTTCCGTAGCGTGGGTTCCTGGTTCGCGTTCCTGGGAGCCTGCGACATGTCCGTGGCTCTGCCGACTCCTTCGCCGCCGCCCAACTGGGTCGAATCCCGCCATCCGCTGGGCTGGCTGATCGCGCGCCTGCTGGCGGTGGAGCCGCTGCGCCGGCTGCTGTTTCAGCAGGCCCGCAGGCTGATCATTCGCACCGCTGAAGGTCGCGGCATCGCCTGGAGAGAACGGCGGGAGACGCTGCAGGCGGCGGCTGAGCCCCTGCTGGCGGCCAGCACCACGCCGGATCTGCCGGTGCCCGCCTACTACCGGGCCCGCTTCCACGCCTACGACCAGGGGAACCTCTGCTGGCAGGCGGCCTGTGAAGCCGAGCAGGCCACCGATGCGATGGCCCTGCGGGTGTGGCCCGGCGAACCGTGTCTTCAGCCGGAGGAGGCCCAGCTTCGCCTTCGGCGGGCGATTTTCGCCGCGATCGAGCCCAGCCTGGAGGGGCCGCTGCGGCGGGCCCTCGATCTCGGCTGCTCGGTGGGCGTGGGGACCCTGGCCCTGCAGGACTGGCTGCTCGAGCGGGAGCGCGCCCATGCTGCAGCGGCTGCCGGCTCGGCCCTGGAGCCTGCGCCGGCACAGGCGCCCGGGGTCGCCGGCCCATCCCAGGGAGCGATGGTGGAAGGCCTCGACCTCTCCGCCCGGATGCTCGCGGTGGCGCGGGTGCGCGAGGCGGAGCAGCGGGCCCTCGCTCCTGCCGCACCCACGGGCTCGGCTTCCGCCGGTGCGATCACCTGGCATCACGCCGCCGCGGAGGCCACCGGGCTGCCGGCCGCCGCCTACGACCTGATCACCCTGCAGTTCGTGTGCCATGAGCTGCCCCAGCCGGCCAGCCGCGCCGTGCTGGCGGAGGCGGCCCGGCTGCTGCGGCCCGGCGGGGTGATTGCCATGGTGGACCAGGATCCGGAGTCGGCCGTGATCCGCCGCCTGCCGGCGCCGGTGGCCACCCTGCTGAAGAGCACCGAGCCCTACCTGGAGGACTACTTCCGGCTGGATTTCGCCGCTGCCCTGCGCGAGGCCGGCTTCCAGGCGGTGCGCCGTGAGGCGGCCGATCCCCGCCACCGGGTGCTCGTGGCCCGCCGCCGTTAGGCGCCCCATCTGCTGCAGACCAGCGGCCCTTCAGGCGTCAGCCCCTCGCCTGGCCGGCCGCCTCGCGCAGGGCGCGGATGCGGGCCTCGAGCGGCGGATGGCTGGCGAACAGCCGCAGGAAGCCCGGCGGTTCATTGATCTTCAGGCTGGCCAGGGTGGGTTCATCGCGGGGATCCTGCAGGTTCTCCACCTGGCCCAGGCTCTGCAGCGCTCCCACCATCGCGTTGGGGCTGGTGAGGCGTGCGGCGCCGGCATCGGCGCGAAACTCCCGGTGCCGCGAGAACCAGGCGGTGATCAGCGAGCCGAGGATCCCCAGCAGGATCTCCAGCGGCCAGATCAGCAGCATCGTGGGGGGCGGCGCCATGCCGCGGCCTCCTCCCGGTCGCCGCGGGGCAGCAGGAAGGCCACCGCCCGCGAGAGGAACATCACGAAGGCGTTGATCACCCCCTGAAGCAGCGTCATCGTCACCATGTCGCCGTTGCCGACGTGGCTCAGCTCATGGGCGAGCACCGCCTCCAGCTCCTCGGAGGGCATGCCCTCGAGGATGCCGCTCGACACCGCCACCAGCGCCCGCTGCGGCGAGGGCCCGGTGGCGAAGGCATTCCACTCGGGCGAGCCATAGATGCCCACCTCGGGCATCGGCAGGCCGGCCTTGCGGGCCAGCTCCGCCACGGTGCCGTGCAGCCAGCGTTCGGCGGAACCGCCGCCCTGCCCCACCAGCTGGATGCCCATCATCCGCTTGGCCGATTCGGCTGAGAACTGCAGCGAGATCCAGGCGCCCAACACGCCCCAGGCGAAGCAGCTCACCAGCAGGGGCAGCAGCGGCAGATCGGGGGGCAGCAGGCCGAGGCCGGTGAGCAGGCTCAGGATCAGCGAGATCGTGAGCACCACCGCCAGGTTGGTGATCAGGAAGAGCAGGGTGCGCAGGGCCATGGCGGGCTGACAGGGAAGGGGCAGCGCGAGGCGGAAACGGGGATCTGCCGCCGGCGGCAGCGGCCAAAACGGGAGCCGGCGGGGCTGAGACACCAGTGGGGCCCGCTGAGCGCACCGTAGCCATGGCCCCCGTTCCTGCCTGCAGGCCTGCCGGTCGTTGCGTTTCCTGCCGCCGTTCTGCGCATTCGGTTCCGCCGGAGCGCCCGCCGGCCTCTGTGCCGTTGCGGTGATCCGCCGCCCCATCTCCTGGCACGAACCCAGCCGCTGCGACAGCATCCGGGCGGACACCGCATCAGGCCGGAATGCTCCGAGAGCAACCGCTGCCCGTCCCGCAGCTGCGGGCGGCCGGCGCCAGCGCCCCGCTCGTGGCGCTGCCCACCCCCGCCCCCAGACCCTGTGTGGCTGTACCGGCCAGCGAGCCCGGCAGCCATGGGCTGGAGGCGGAGGTGCTCGCCTCGCTGCTGGAGGGGGAGCTGGCGGCCGGCTCGCTGCTCGATGCGATCGCCGATCGCACCGCCGCTGTGCTGCAGCGGAACGCCGTGGCGGCTGCCGGCCTCAGCCCGGCCGAGGTGCGGCTGGTGGCTGCCCGGGTGGCCACCGGACTGGCCGTGACACTGCTGCAGTCCGACCTGGCGGAGCGCATCAGCGATCGCCTGGCGGCTGAGGCCCCCTTCGCGGAGGGCTGGCGCTCCTGCCCGGAATGAGGCATGGCCTGGCGGTTCCGCCGTCTGTTTCGGTTCCGGCGCTCGTCTCTCGCTCCCCCGGACGCTCGTAACCTCGGCCCACTCCCCTGGCCGATCCATGCCCGTGCTCAATCGCTGGTCTGATGCGGACGCCGCCGCGGCGGTGGCCCGCTACGGCGCCCAGGGGGTGAGTGAGCCGCTGGCGCTGCGCACCTACTCCGCCCGCCTGCTGGGCGCCGACCCCGCACTCGTGCTGCACGGCGGCGGCAACACCTCGGTGAAGACCACGGTCACCGGGCTGCTGGGCGAAACCATCCCGGTGTTGTGCGTGAAGGGATCCGGCTGGGATCTGGGCACGATCGAGCCCCCCGGCCACCCGGCGGTGCGCCTCGAACCCCTGCGCGCCCTGCGGGCCCTTGAAACCCTCAGCGATGAGGCGATGGTGGCGGCCCAGCGCAACAACCTGATCGATCCGGCCGCTCCCAATCCCTCGGTGGAGGCGCTGCTGCACGCCTTCCTGCCCCACACCTTCGTGGATCACACCCACTCCTCGGCGCTGCTGGCCCTGGCCGATCAGCCCGATGCGGCCGCGGTGTGCCGCCGTGTGTACGGCGAGCGGGTGGTGCTGGTGCCCTACGTGATGCCTGGCTTCGCCCTGGCCAAGGCCTGCGCCGATCTGTATGAGGCCGCCGCCGAACGGGCCGCCGCCAGCGGCGTGGAGCTCGAGGGGATGGTGCTGCTGCAGCACGGCCTCTTCTCCTTCGGGGCCACGGCGAAGCAGAGCTACGGGCGGATGATCGATCTGGTGGGGGAGGCCGAGCGGCACCTGGCCACCGGGCAGCACCTCAGCCAGCCGGCGGCGGTGCCGGAGCGCCCCGCTGCTGCGGCGGCCTTGCTGCCGCGCCTGCGCGGGGCTCTGGGCCGGGCCGCCGACGCCGCCGGCGCTCGCTCCCACTGGCTCCTGGATCTGCGCGGCACGCCACTGGCCCGTGCCGTCTGCGACGACACCCGCCTGCCCGACTGGGCCCAGCGCGGCGTCGCCACGCCAGACCACGTGATCCGCACCAAGGCCCGGCCGCTGGTGCTGCCCGCCGCCCCCGCCGAGGGCGACGCCGCCGCCCTGCAGGCCTGGAGCGAGGCCCTGGCCCCCGCCCTCGCCGCCTACGCCGCCGAGTACCAGGGCTGGTTCAGCCGCCAGAACGAGCGGGTGGGCGGCAGCAGGAAGCCCCTCGATCCCCTGCCGCGTGTGGTGGCGATCCCTGGCCTGGGCCTGGTGGGCATCGGCAGATCGGCCGCTGATGCGGCCGTGACCGCCGACATCGCCGAAACCTGGGCCACCACCCTGCTGGCCGCCGAGAGCATCGGCCGCTTCCAGCCGGTCGGCGAAGACGACACCTTTGATATGGAGTACTGGAGCCTGGAGCAGGCCAAGCTCGGCAAGGCGGCCGAGAAGCCCCTGGCGCGCAGCGTGGTGGTGGTCACCGGCGGCGCCGGAGCGATCGGTGCCGCCACCGCCCGCGCCTTCGCGGCCCAGGGGGCCGATCTGGCCGTGCTCGATCTCGATGGCGAGGCGGCCGCGGCCGTGGCCCGCGGCTGCGGCGCCCGGGCGCTGGGCCTGGCCTGCGATGTCACCGATGCCGCCCAGGTGCGGAGTGCCTTCGAGGCGGTGGCGGCCCATTTCGGCGGCCTCGACATCGTGGTGAGCAACGCCGGTGCCGCCTGGAGCGGCCGGATGGCCGAGCTGGCTGATGCCGATCTGCGGGCCAGCTTCGAGCTCAACTTCTTCTCGCACCAGCACGTGGCCCAGGCCGCCCTCGCTCTGTTCCGGGCGCAGGATGGGCTGCATGGGGCCAGCAGCAGTTCCAGCCCGGCGAGTGCCTCGGGCTCTTCTGCCAGCCCTGCCAGTGCAGGCGCCGCAGACCCCATAGCTCCGCAAAAACTCGGCGGCCAGCTGCTGTTCAACGTAAGCAAGCAGGCGCTCAACCCCGGCCCCGGTTTCGGCGCCTACGGCACCAGCAAGGCGGCCCTGCTCGCCCTGGTGCGCCAGTACGCCCTGGAGGAGGGCGGCGCCGGCATCCGGGTGAATGCGATCAACGCAGACCGCATCCGCTCCGGGCTGCTCAACGAGGCGATGATCCGCGAGCGCTCCGCCGCCCGGGGGCTTTCGGAGGCCGACTACATGGGCGGCAACCTGCTCGGTGCGGAGGTGCGCGCCGAAGACGTGGCCGAGGCCTTCGTGGCCTTGGCCCGGATGCAGCGCACCACCGGCGCCCTGCTCACCGTGGACGGCGGCAACGTGGCGGCGATGGTGCGCTGAGGGGCTGATCAAGCTTGCGAGGCCTCGTTATCACTGTGCATCCCACCCTTGGTTCTGTTCTGTATCGCGGTGACACCTCCTCTGCGGATCCGCAGAGGAGGTGTCACGAATGGCCGTTGAGACATTCAATCCAGTGTGGCGCAGAGCTTCAGAGGCTCCGAAGCCATCCGCAAGCTGCGTCTCAGGCTGACAGCCGAGAGCCTCGGGGCGACAGAGGCGGATCCGCCGATAGAGAAGGTCGAAGGATCGGGCTTCCAACAAGTTTGTTGCACTTTACGCCGCTTGTTATCTGATTCTTGTTCAGAACCTGATCAAACTGCGCCATGGCCCTTTATGCCTGCATAGACCATATAATAGCTAGGCGGCCAACCGTATCGCCGCATCGCACAGCCATCCCGGGAAATCTGATGTTTAGTCGCGCTAAGAAGTCAAAACACCATTAGAGGTACGCTATGCGTTCTAGGCATGTTTGCATGCGGTCAATCATGTATGCGCGCGTCCTCTTTCATGGGTCAAAAGATGTCACGAGTCTGCCAGGCTTCATGTAAAGAAGTGGAAAAGCGACGCCTGCGATACCGGGTCCGTATAAAATCCCCACGTCTCTACCGTACAATCCACTGGACCCATTGCACCGCAGTCCTTTTGAAGTAAGCTGCCGGCTTCCCATTGGCCGCTTAGGCCGACAACGGCCCCCTCCGCTGAGCGGATACCGGACCCGTCCATACAGCGTTATACGGTCCCGGCCCCAGCGGATATCGGCACTGCCTCATGCAAGCTGCAGTACAGTTGAACGAGTAAGATGCCTGAATTTAAGGTGACGAGTGCAACCATAAAGATATTTCTGGTTCATGGAGATCCAAAGAGACTCAGGACAGCTGAGTTATCAAACTGGACTGGCAAGGCTGTTGCAGGGCCTAGAAGTGAATTCGAAGGCGTTATTTCCCGTGAGGAGGCGGAGGGTTCTGGGATCTATTTCTTATCTGGCTCCGATCCGGACAGTGGAAAACCCGCCCTCTACATTGGCGAAGCAGAGTGCATTCGCGACAGGTTAAAAGCGCACTTGCAGAAAGACTTCTGGAATCATGTAGCCTTCTTCGTAAGCAAAGACGAGAACCTTACGAAGTCACATATCCGATACCTTGAGGGTAAGCTCATTGATCAAGCGCGAGATGCTGGGAGGGCTCACTTGGTCAATAACCAGTCAAGCGGGGCACGCCTGCCCGAATCGGATCGAGCAGATTTAGAAACATATCTAGAGAAGGTGAATCAATTGCTTCCCGTGCTTGGAATTGAACTTCTTGTTCCTACAACAGTCAAGCCAGAGGCTGGGCGAGAAGTAGAGATCCTTACTTGTGAAATTAAAGGTGTGAAAGCGACCGGGCATTTATCGCCGAATGGATTTCTTGTTCTCGTTGGATCTCAAGCTGTGCTCACAGAACGACCATCTACTCAGAAGTACCCTTGGGCCCTGAATATGAGACAAAAGCTCAAGGCAGAGGGATCACTGGTGGTGGAATCTGAGTTTCTTCGTTTTGCCCGAGACGTTGAGTTTACGAGTCCCAGTGCGGCCGCTGCTGTAATTCATGGCGGACATGCAAACGGACTCACGGCTTGGAAGGACAGCCAAGGACAAACCCTGAAGCAGCTGGAGGCCGTATAACATCGCCATGCACCTGAGCCGCCTCCATCAGGCTATCTTCTTCGCCGAGCGCGCCTTGCGGCCAGGTGATGGCGAGCGTTAGGCCCACCTGAAGGCTGCTTGTTGAGACAAAGTTGACGGGCGGTCTTTTCGTAGCTACGATAAAACGTGCAGTTCGATTTCGACCCGGGCAAGGACACGACCAATCTGGGCAAGCACGGCCTCTCCTTGGCGGCCGCCGCTGAGCTCAGTTGGGAAGCAGCATTCGCTTGGCTTGATGATCGGGCTGACTATGGTGAAGTGAGGATGGTTGCCTTGGCTCCAATTGGAGACATACTCTATTTTGTAGCCTTTGTAGACCGAGAGTCGACAAGGAGAATCATTAGCCTACGCAGAGCCAATCGCCGTGAGGTCAGCCACTATGTCAAAGCCATTAAAGAAGATCAGCCTAAGGATGCCGACGGTTGAAGAAGATCAGTTGATTACAGCGGCAGCGGAATCAGATCCTGACGCCCTTCCGCTTACAGACGAGCAGATGAGCGCAATGGTCCCCATTCGCGTGCTTCGCGGACGTCCAAAGCTGGCAAATAAAAAGCAACTAGTTTCAATCCGATACAGTCCAGAGGTTATTGACTACTTCAGGGCTTCTGGAGCTGGTTGGCAAGCTCGTATGGATGCTGTGCTGAAGGACTATGTTGAAGCGCACTCCAGTGGCGATGCGAAGGGTGCCTAACATCAAGATGCAGAAGACGG
>Ga0169931_10003267_pt1 | contig 25801 bp, 22 predicted proteins | sample Kivu_15m_20L_FD_129675 | JGI IMG/M metagenome (GOLD analysis project Ga0169931, IMG submission 129675) | Freshwater microbial communities from Lake Kivu, Western Province, Rwanda to study Microbial Dark Matter (Phase II) - Kivu_15m_20L... | ecosystem: Environmental > Aquatic > Freshwater > Lake...
CTAGGCCGCGCATTTTGCTGAACGTAGGGATGGCCGGATGATCTGCCGACTGCCAGTCGGCGAAACGGCAGGTTGCCAACCTGCGCTACGGGTTCCGGGGCAAAGCGCAGCCGGCCCGGTGGACGCGCGTCCAGCCGGGCCGGCGGAGAGAAGTGCGGAGTGTTAGCGGCCCTTGGGCAACGCGCTGCGGCCGGCATAGACGGCGTGCTTGCCGAGCAACTGCTCGATGCGCAGGAGCTGGTTGTATTTCGCCGTGCGGTCGGTGCGCGAGAGGCTGCCGGTCTTGATCTGGCCGCAGTTGGTCGCGACGGCGATGTCGGCAATGGTGGCGTCCTCGGTCTCGCCGGAGCGGTGCGAGAGGACGGCGCGGTAGGCGTTCTTGTGCGCGAGTTCCACAGCGTCGAGGGTTTCGGTGAGGGAGCCGACCTGGTTGACCTTCACGAGGATCGCGTTGGCGGTGCCGGTATCAATGCCCTTGCGGAGGAACTGCACGTTGGTGACGAAGAGATCGTCGCCGACGAGCTGGACCTTGGAGCCGAGCTTGTCGGTGAGTTTCTTCCACGTCACCCAGTCGCCCTCGGCGCAGCCGTCCTCGATGCTGACGATGGGATACTTCGCGCAGAGGCGGGCGTAGAACTCGACCATCTCGTCGCCGGAGAGCTTCTGGCCGGAGCTTTTCTTGAACACGTAGGTCTCGTTGCCGGTGTAGAACTCGGACGCAGCCACGTCGAGCGCCAGGAAGATGTCCTTGCCGAGCTTGTAGCCGGCGTCCTTCACGGCCTGCGCGATGGCGTCGAGCGCGGCGTCGGCGCTGTCGAGCTTCGGGGCGAAGCCGCCCTCGTCGCCGACGGTGGTGGAGAGGCCCTTTTTCTTCAGCACGCTCTTGAGCGCGTGGAAAATCTCCGTGATGGCCTGCAAGCCTTCGCTGAACGTGGCGAAGCCGTGCGGCATCACCATGAACTCCTGGAAGTCAATCGGCGCGTCCGAGTGCGCGCCGCCGTTGATGACGTTGGCCATCGGGACGGGGAGAACTTTCGCGTTCGGCCCGCCGAGGTATTTGAAGAGCGGCTGCCCGAGCGCGGCGGAGGCGGCCTTCGCGTTCGCAAGCGAGACGGCGAGGATGGCGTTCGCGCCGAGCTTGGACTTCTTGAAGCCGGTGCCGTCGAGTTCGAGCATGGCGCTGTCCACGGCGAGCTGATCGGTGGAATCCATGCCGTAGAGGACGGGGGCGATCTTGTCGGCAACGTTGCGGACGGCCTTGCTGGTGCCCTTGCCGCAGTAGCGCTTTTTGTCGCCGTCGCGGAGTTCGAGGGCCTCGTGCTCGCCGGTGGAAGCGCCCGAGGGCACGGCGGCGCGGCCGACGATGCCGGATTCGAGCAGCACATCCACCTCGACAGTGGGGTTGCCGCGCGAGTCGAGGATTTCGCGGGCCTGGATTTCAGCGATCTTGGTCATGGTGCGGGTCAATGGTTCGTTGTCGTTGGTGAAAAGGCGGACGGCCGCCGAAAAAGCGGGCGAAGTGTAGAAGGGGGAAACGTCGAGTCAAGCGGTGAACCGGCCTGGCTCTTGGCTTCGACGCATCTCACTTTCTTGCAGGCTGCCGAAAGCCTGGTTGATGCGCGGCCGGCAACTGTAGCGCCCCTTCCCCCTCACCCCAGCCCTCTCCCCCGGGGAGAGGGAGGAACGCCTTCCGCTTTCGGCCAACAGGAACGCCGCAGCACTTCGAGCGCTGGCTGACTGCCTCCCTCTCCCCGAGGGAGAGGGCCGGGGTGAGGGGGAACGGCGGAAACTCCTTCTCAGCCCCGGTCCGAATCGCGCTGAAACAACCTGCAAGAAACTGAGATGCGCCCTCTTAACCTGCTCCTGCTCCTCCGCTGCGGGCAGAGGTCGGGAGTAGGATTAGGATTAAGATTAGGATTACGAGCAGGAGAAGCCGGCGGGGCGTCACCTGCCTAGCAGCTTCGGCAGCCAGGTGGTCAGCGGCGGGAAGTAGGTGATGAGCAGCACGCCCACGATGAGCACGCCCTGCATGGGCAGCACGGCGCGCGAGACTTCCATCACGGGCTTTTTGAAGCGGTAGGAGGCGAGGAAGATGTTGATGCCCACCGTCGGCGCGAGCAGGCCCAGCTCCATGTTCGCGAGGAAGATGATGCCGAGGTGCAGCGGGTCTATCCCATACGCGGAGCCAAGCGGCACCAGCAGCGGCACGACGACGACGATGGCGGAGAAGGTGTCCATGAAGCAGCCCACGAGGAGGAGCAGGACGTTGAGCGCGAGGAGGAAGGCCCACTTGGACTTGATGGTGGCGGTGACCCACGCGACGGCTTTGTCAGGGATTTGCGCGTCCACGAGGTAGTTGGTCAGCCCGAGCGCGACGCCGAGAATCATCAGCACGCCGCCCACGAGCAGGCCGCACTCCGTCAGCACGCGCGGGATGTCGGTGGTGAAGCCCAAGTCACGGTGGACGAACACGGTGATGATGAACACGTAGAGCGCCGTTACTGCCGCCGCCTCGACCGGCGTGGCGATGCCGCCGAAGAGCGCGCCCAGCGCGACGAACGGGACGGCGAGTTCCCACTTCGCCGCCCACATGGCCGCACGCGCCGTCGCGCCGCAGAACTTTGGCCGGTCGCCCGCGTCCTTCGGGCCGCGGCTCACGCCCCACCACGCGGTCAACGCCACGAGCAGCAGGCCGGGGAGCAGGCCGGCCAGAAACATTTTCTCGATGGTCACGCCCGCCGCCTGCGCCTTCGAGCCGGCGATGATGGCGTAGAGGATGAGTGGCAATGACGGCGGAAATAGCAGTCCCAACGCGCCCGAGCCGGTGAGCAGGCCGAGGGCGTTGCGCTCCGAATAACGCGCCGCGAGCATCACGGGCATGAGCAGGCCGCCCATCGCGAGGATGGTCACGCCGCTTGCGCCGGTGAACGAGGTGAAGAACGTGCAGACCAGTGCCGTGACGATGGCCGGCCCGCCCCGGAACGAGCCGAACAACGCCTGAAAGACGGCGACCAATCGCTTCGACGCGCCACCCTCCGCGAGCAGATAACCCGCGAGCGTGAACAGCGGAATCGTCGGCAGCGTGGCGTTGGTGACGAGCCGGTAGTGGTCGAGCGGGATGGACGCGATGGGCAGGTCATCGCCCCAGAAGAGAATCATCGCCGCGCCACCGAGCGTGACGAAGATGGGCGAGCCGAGCACGGTCGCGACGAGCAGCGTGGCGATGGCGGGCCAGACGAGCTTCGCCGGATCCGTGGGTGGATGCGTGGCGAGCCACACGAGCAGGCCGCTCGCGACGAGGACGACGACTCGGCCCCACCACTTGGGCGACGCGTTCCACAGCAGCCGTCCCGTCACGAGCGCGAAGCCGATGGGCGTGACGATTTGCACCCACCAGATGGGCAGCGTGCCGACGAGAAAGTTGCCGCTCTCGCGCTCGGTTTTCACGAACTCGATGCCGGCGACGGTGAGGAAGAGCGTGACCGTCGTGGCCGCCGTGCCGCTGAAGAGCGCGGCGAAGATTTTCCACTTGGGCGGCAGAATCGTCGGCAGCGCGGACATGGCAAGCAGCCGGCTGTCGCGCGCCGCGAGTGCGCCGCCGAGCATCGCGATGATGAGCGTGAAGTGCTGGACGAGGGCGGTCGCGCCGGGAACGCCGGTCTGAAACGCCTTGCGCAGGAACGCCTCGAGCAACGGCAGCACCATCAGCGCGACGAGGATGGAACTGAGCAGGAGATTTTCGCCTTGGCGCAGCCAGGCACGCGGGCCGGAAACAGGGGCTGGCTGGGTGGCGGAGTCCGTTACCAGCATGACGGAAGCGTGGTGCGTGGCGCGTGGTGCGTGAAGGCGGTCGCGGCCACGAGGTTCTCACGCACCACGCACCACGCATCACGTTTCACTGGGCAGCTCATTTCGCCTTGGCGCGATACTCCTTCACGAGCTTCGACACTTCATCGAACATCTCGGCGGGGATGAGCTTGCCACGGATTTTCGGATAAGCCTCGTCGGTGAAGCGCACCCAGTCGGCGAGGTCGTCGGGCGTGGGCTTGATGACTTTCAAGCCGCGTTTCTCCATCGCGGCGACAGCTTCGTCGCTTTCCTTGCGGCCTTGCGCGCGGATTTGTTTGCCGGCCTCGGCGGCGGCCTGCTGGAGGGCGGCGCGCTTGTCGGGGGGCGTGGCGTCCCAGCTCTTTTTCAGCACGATGGTCGCGCCAACGAGCGGCACCCAGTTGATTTCGAGCATGTGCGAGGCGGGGCCGTAGAACTGCCCGGCCAGCGCGTAGATGGGCACGCTGGGCACCATGTCGAAGAGGCCGGTCTGGAGGCCGGGCAACACGTCGGTCTGCTCGGCGGGCACGGGGTTGACGCGCAGGGCGCGCATCACGTCGGCGGAGCGCTGGTCGCCGGACCAGACGAAGACCTTCATCCTGCGGAAGTCGTCAATGCGCCGGCCTGGCTGCTTGGAAAAGAGCCGCACCCAGCCGAGGTCGCCCCAGCAGAGGACTTCAAAACCCTTGGCGCGGAATTTATTTTCCAGGCCGGGCCGGAGCTTCTCGAAGACGTAGTCGAACTCGTCGAGCGAGCGGAACATCATCGGCAGGAATTGCAGGCCGCCGACGGAGTCCTCGATTTGCGAGAGGCCAGGGACGGTGAGCATCGCGGCCTGAATCTGCCCGACGCGCATCCGGCGGACCATGTCGGCCTCGCCGCCCATCGTGCCGTCGGTGTAGATGGTGAGCTGAACCTGGTCGCCGGTGGACTTCTTCCACGACTCGCCCATCTGCTGGAGGGTTTTGTGGGGCGAGGTGTCCTTGGGCGCGAGCGTGGCGAGGCGGATTTTGACGGGGGCGGCGGCTTCCGCAGCCAATGCGCTCAACAGCAGCAGCGCGGCACCGGCGGCGAGGCTCCTGCTCCTAATCCTAATCTTAATCCTGCTCCAAGCGGGGAGGAGATTGGGATTAAGATTAGGATTACGAGCAGGAGGGAAAAGTGACTTCATTTCGTTTTCGCGTTTTCAGGCGGCAGGGCCGGCAAAATCAAATCATCCATCCGCCCCAGCAGCCATTTGGCGCGGCGCTGCATGATGGTGTTCAGCAGCCGCCATTCGGGACGGGCGTCCACCTTAACGGCCAGAGCTTTTTCGAGCAACGCTTTGAACTCGGTGGCGTTCTGCTGCTTCACCGCGACGTTCTCCGCGAGCGAGACATACGGCCCCGCCTGGTTGCCGCCACTTTGCTCAACGGCCCGCGCGAAGTGCTGCCGTGACTTCGCCACCGCGTCCGGCCCCGCGCCGGGCCGCGCCAGCTCGAAGGTGATGAGAAAGGAGTGAATCGCGCCGTGGTCGAACTTCTCATCCAGCACCAGCGCGCGGTCAATCAGCGCCGCCGCCAGCGGCAGGTCGGCGATGGCGTCGGGGTTGTCCTTCGAGAGCGAGATGCTCGCGGCCCACGACGCGGCGGTCCAATACAGCAGATGCACATCAGCCCTCTTCGTGACGCGGACGGCGGTGGCGGGATTGGCCCGCAGCGTCTTCTCGAAGCCGGGATGCCGCGCCTCCAGTCCGCGCAGGCCGTAGTTCCGAGCGCGGAGATACAGGCGCTTCGCCCGCTCGCGTCCGGCGGTGGCGGCGGCAAGATCCTTTTCCTCCACCTCGTCGGCGGGCTGGGCGGCAAAGGCATAGGCGTATTGCGTGAACCCGCTGGCGAGTGCCTGAAGCAGCTCGCGGTGCTCGGGAGCCTCCACGAGCAACGACTCCATGAGCTTGAGGCTGAACGGCGCGGCATCGCGGATGAGGTCGGGATCGTCGTCCGTGGCGAAGGTGCCGCCGCCGTTCGAGAGCGCATCGCCGAGCTGGTTGATGGCGAGGCGCTTGACCGAGCAGCCCGTGCCGCCGAGCGCGGCCAGCAGGCCCGCGAGCAGCAGCCCCCGCCAGATGCGGGCGACAGGGCCGGAGAATCGCCAGTGCCGAGTAGAGACTTTCATGCGCCAACCGCTGGAAATCAGGGGGCGGTTTTACACGTCCGGCGGACATGAGGCAAAGTTTTTTGCCGCCTTTTGCCGCCACCCAAAGCTCCGGGAATAAGCGACGGCCCCGCGCCTCTCATGTCCGGTCCGCCATGCCGCCCACGCTGCAACTTGAATGCGATGTTCAAGGGACGGCCTTCCCCACAAGTTCCCACCCGCCCGGCACAGCGGAGTTCGCCCTCGACGACCCCGAGCCTGCGCCCGACACGCCCGAAGCCCTGGCCGCAGGCATCATCGCCTGTGAGCGCCGCCGCGCCGCCGGCGAGACCATCAGCCTTGCTGAAGTGCGCGGACTCGAACGCCGCGCGGAGGCGTTCCGCCAAGGCCCGCACTACCAGCTCGCCCAGCGCGTGCGGAAACTCGCGCTCCGCCTCGGCCATGTGGACACCGCCCGCTGGGAGCAGCTCAAGCAGACGCCCGTCCCGGTCTTCAACATGGCCGAGCGCAGCTACATCGGCCGGCTGCCCAGCACCAAGGACGCGCCCGTCGAGGTCAAGGTCGTCTTCGACCATGTGTTCCTGACCACGAACCACCGCGCGTCCATCGGCCCGCACGACCTGGTCAAGCTCACCCACCGGTTCAACCGCGAAGGCCGGCTCGACCTCATTGACGCGCGCCTCAAGCAGACGCGGAAATTCACCGACGACGGCATCCCGCTGGCCCCGGCCGACGACGCCATCTTCCACCTGGTGCAGGTCTTCGCCTTCAAGGACAAGCTGCCCGAGCCAGGCTGGTCGGAGAGCCGGGCGGAATACTTCATCCGGCTGCGGCAGATCGCCGCGCTGTTTTACGACCTCGGATTGACGCAGGAGGAACAGCAATACCGGCACCTGGTCCAAAGCGGCCACCGCCTGATGCGTGAACTGCACCGCGCCGTGCAGGCCGGCACGCTGACCGAGGTGCGGGTCACCCGCCACCCCTTCTACCCGTTCCACCAACTGCCCGACGACGGCGCGGCCGGCTACATGATCGAGCGCGCCGGCCTGCTGGAACCCAAGGTGCTGTTCGACGACGGGCGCAAAGGCGGCCACCTGGGGGATCTGCGGATCAAATACGGGGTCGCGTAGCGGGTGCCCACCGCCGGCAGCGGACTCAATCTTGAATCGGCCCGCCCCATCTGTCAGGTTTCCGCGCGAATGAATCATGCGCATGGGGTGCCCACCTGGAAACAACGTCTTGCCTCCCAGGTCGCCGAGAGTTTCCTGCTGCGCTCCGGCAAACGGCTGCACTTCGAGCATCCGGACGACATCCAACTCGGCGGGAGCTTGTGGCGAAAGTTCATCGCCAACCTTTATCTGATTCTGGCGGACTACGGGCGAGGGGAGTTCCCCGCCAGACGCCCCCCGCGCGAGCAGGCTTTCGAAGACGAGCGCACCCAATACGAGCGCATTCAGTTCAGCAACCTGGAGCAAATTCTGGACGATGCGATGCGCAAGCCGTGGGGTGACATGCGGCTGTTCCCGCAGCACGCGCATGAGTTGGTCCGCATTGTCCTGACGATGGAACGCCGGGGACTCAAGCCGCCCGCCCGGCTGCTGGAGCTGGGTTGTGGTGGCGGCTGGCTGTCGGAACTGCTCGCCCTCCGCGGCTACGAAGTCACCGGATCCACCATTGGCGTGGCGGAGACGAAAAACTCCCAGCGGCGGGTGGACGCCCTGAAAGTCAAGGGCCTGAAATGCTCGTTACAGTTCATCGCCTCGCCCATGGAGGAGATTCACCAGCATGTGCCCCTCGCCCATTACGACGCCGCGTTCTGCTATGCGGCGCTGCACCATGTCTTCGACTGGCGCGAGGCCCTGGCCTCGGCGGACAAGTGCGTCAAGCCCGGCGGGTGGCTGTTCATATTCTGCGAGCCTAGCCTGCTCCACACGTTCATCTGCCACCGATCGGCGAAGATCTGGCGCACGCAGGAACTGGGCTTCCGGGGTCGGGATTTGACCGGACAACTGCGGAAGCTGGGCTACGGCTCCATCACGGTGGAGCGCCCGGTTTGGGGGGAAGGACTGACTGTGTTGTTCAAGCGAATGCTACCTTTCACCATCGTGGCCGGCTCGCTGGTGTCCCGCGAATACTGGATCAGCGCCCGCAAGCCGGGCTGAAGCTCATCTCCCGGCCCGGTAACCCGCCAGGCGGAAATACAGGTTCGCCAGCGGCGACGGAAGATACCCTTTCACCGACAGCTTGACCCCGTGCCAGGCACAGCGGCGGAGGAAGTTGGCCGTCAGAAAGCGTCGCCCCGCCGGCCGCGTCAGCACCTCGCGCAGCATCGGCCAGCCGAAAATGAACAGCTCGCCACTGTCGCGCACCCGATCCGCCACATCCGCCGATTCCGGGCGATTGAGGTGGTCCAACAAACTCACCAACACCTGCCGGTGAAGATCGCCCTGGCGTCGGCCGCTCTTGTAGTAAGAGTTCGGATGGACGTAAAAGACCGCCAACGGCTCGGGGACAAAGCAAACGCCGTGGCGAAAGGCGGCCGTGTAAAAGCTGAACCAATCGGTGTGCCAGCGTAGCTCCTGATGATACTTGCCCGTCCGCAAGAACGCCTCCCGCCGCATGATCGCAGTGTTCGGAGCAAGGTGCAGCCGGCCGCGCCGTCCCAGCGCCACCAGTTCGGCGGGCGACAAGTAGCATGGCCGGTCGCCCATCCCGACGCCCGTGTGCCAGCTCATGCCGCTGGCCACCTCGCGGAACTCGCTGATGCCGCAACTGAACGCGGCCTGGGGATACTGCGCCAGCAGCGGCAGCGACCGCTCGATCAGATGCGCGTGCGCGGTGTCATCCGCCGCTGCCATGAAGATCAGTTCGCCCCGTGACTCGTCAATGCCCCGGTTGACCGTGTAAATCACGCCCTGATTCCGGTCGTTGCGCAGCAGCCGCAGGTGCGGGTGGCGGCGGCAATAGCCCTCGATGACCGCCACGCTGTCATCCGCGGAGCCATCGTCCACCACGAGAATCTCCAGCGGCTGCACGGTCTGGGCCAGCACCGCGTCCAGGCAGTTCGGCAGCAGCTTCGCGTGGTTGTAATTGGGGACGATGACCGAGAGGGAGGGCGGGTTCATGCTGGCCCGGCCACGGCGGTCTTCTGGAACACCGTGAAATGCGATGGCATCCCCCAAGTGCGGATGAAGCCCGCATCGTGATTGCAGAACTCGGTGATGGCCTCGGGCCGCCCCTCGGTGAGCAGCGGGAACAACCGGAGATAGCTTCGCACCGTTTGCAAGGAAGCCTCCCGATCGGCGGACTCGGACATCACCGCGTCGGACTGCAACAACGCTTCCAGCCGCGTGAGTTGGCGAACGCACCGCGCCGCCTCGACCGCGTCGAAACGGTCAATCAAACCGTCGGTGGCGGCCAGCAGCTCCCACAAGCTCTGCTCCAAATCCGGCTCCACCCGGGCGAGGAAGTGCTTCCGCCCGAACAGGTGGCTGACCCGGCTGCGCGTCAGAAAATCCGCGCGCAGCCTCGAAAGCTGCTCCGCTGGCAGAGTGCGTTTGAACCAATGCACGTCGAGCATGTCCCCGTAATGCGGCCACGCCGAATACAGGCTCCATCCCGCCGCCTGCGCCTCGTCGCACAACGCGCGCGGCTCCAGGAAGTATTTCAGGCGCACAAACGGATTCATCAGCACATCCATCGTCCACGACTCCATCCGCCGCTTGTGCGGGATCGAGTCCCACTTGGTCTGATAAAGTCGCTCCGCCGCAGGTTGGGGAGCGAGGCCGGTCAACGCGCGATAACGCGAGTGAATCACCTTCAGCATCAGCTCCATGAAGCCGCCGTAAGCCTCGCAGTGGAAGATCACGAAGAACCCGCCGGCGCGCGTCAGTTGCGCGCACTTCTCCAGCCACAAGCGGGTCGGCTGAATGGTGTAAATGAACCCTTCCGCGTCCACCACGTCGAAGCGCTCCGTCTCACTGGCGGGCACTGGAAACTGCACCACGTCCTCGGAGCGCAGTTCCCGCAGGTGCTCCGTCTGGGCGAACTTCGCGAAATAATTGCGGATCGTGTCATGCGCCTTCCGGTTCGGCTCCGCGAGCGTGCAATCCGCGCCCCACTGCGCGAAGATCAACGAATTTTCCCCGGCGTCCGGGCCGAACTCCAGCAGCCGCGCGCCCCGGAACATCGCCGGGGGAAGGTGCAGCTTGTCGGTGAACAGCCTGCGCCGGTGCTCTTCGTGCGCCAGCAGATCAGACTGCCCCTGAAAATGCCCGACCGTGGGCAGCACATCCTGCTGGAGATAATAGCCGTAGAGCGTGTCGTTGGTCATGTCGGTTTCGCAAGCGCGGTGCCAAGGCTTGCCTGCCAGAGCAGCGAGAGGCCGCCGTCCACGATGATTTCCTGTCCCGTGATGAAGGCCGCCCCGGATCCGCACAGAAAACTGACCGCCTCCGCAATGTCACGGGGCGATCCCATCCGCCCGAGCGGGGTCATGCGGCAGTAGAGCGCATGAAGGTCCGCGTTCTTCCGGTAATACTCCCGCGCCTCATCCTTGAGCACGATGCCCGGCGTGACGCAGTTGACGCGGATGCCGCGCGGGGCCAGCGAGCAGGCGTAGTAGCGGGCCATCTGCCGCAGCGCGGCCTTGGCCGCGTGGTAGCCCACCGGCTGCTCACCCGCCACCAGCCGGCTCGCATTGGAACCGCAAATCACGATCGAATTGAGCGCGTCACGCCGCTGGCGAACGAACTCGCCCGCGAGCCGTTCGATGACCAATTTCGTTGCCGTCAGCGACACATCCAGTTCCCCCTGCCACGTATCGCCTTCACCCCGGAATCGCTGCAGAAACACCACGTTCGTCAGCCGACCACTTTCTTTGAGCGCCTTCGCCAGCGCCGCCAAGACAGCCGCCTTGTCGGCCAGATCCACCGGCTGGCTGTTCACCCCTCGCTCCGGGCAAGGCCGTCGTCCCAGCACCGAGACGCGATGCCCCGCCCGCAAAAACTGCCGCACCACCTCGCGCCCGATTCCCCGGGTGCCGCCAACGATCAACGTATGAGGTGCCGGTTTCATCGCGCCTTCAGATTACCCGCAGTTCCGGCAGCGGGACAATGAAATGCCCGCCCTGCGCCAAGTAAGCCTGATTCTTCTGCTGGATGGCCTCCAGGAATCGCCACGCCAACACGAGGACGTAGTCGGGCTTGCGCTCGTAAAGCGCCTGCGAGGGCAGCACCGGCGTGTGATGACCGGGGCTGAGCATCCCCTGCTTCCGCGGGTTGTCATCCACGATGTAGCTGATGAACTCCCCGATCTCGAAATGGTGCGTCAGCGTGGTGCAGGCATTTGCCGCGCCGAAGGCGACGATGGACTTGCCCTGCGCGCGCAGCTCGTGGAGCAGCTTGAGCAAATCCTGTTTGAGCCGCTCGATCCGTGCCGCGTAGGTCTGGTGCGCGGCCAGCGTGTGAATCCCGGCCGCCGTCTCGATCTGAATCTGCTCGGCCACGGACAGCTCGGTCGCGCGCGCGCTGCCGGCGTGGCAGACCAGCCCCCGCAGCGAGCCGCCTTTGGTCGTGATGTGTTTCGCCGCAAACAGCCGCAGCCCGTGCCGGCCGCAGAAGGCCGCCATCGGCTTCACCGAGTGATAATCAATGTGTTCGTGATAGATGGTCTCAAAGAGGAGCTTTTGAACAATCGGCAGTTGATAGCCCGTCTCGAAAACGAAGACTCCTTCCGACGCGAGCAGTTCGCGCACCCCATCAAAGGCGTCGCCAATGTTCTCCAGGTTCGCGATGACGTTGTTGGCGCAGATGAGATCCGCCGGGCCGCGCTCGTGACGGAGGCGGCGGGCGAGGTCGCTGGTGAAGTAGTCGGGCAACGTCTCGACGCCCGACTCCGTGGCGCGCCGCGCCACTTCCCGCGCCGGGTCAATGCCAAGAGTCCGCAGCCCGTGCGCCTGATAGCACCGGAGCAGCGTGCCGTCGTTGCTGCCCAATTCCATGACCAGCCCGTTGGCCGGCGGTCTGGCCAGCGCGACGAGTTCCGCCGCGTATTGCTGGTAATGCTTGTCCAGCCCCAGCGAAGTTGAGGTCGTGTAGAGGTAGCTGCGGTAAAGCAAATCCGGGTTCACCACATCGAGCAACTGCGCGTGACCGCAGTTGCGGCACAGAAACAGGTCGAGCGGAAAGCATTCCTGCGGCTGGCCCTTCAATTCCGCCGGGACGAATCCGTCGGCGATGGGCATGGGCTTCAATTGCAGCGCCAGATCCAAGTCAGGGCTGTCGCAAAGTCGGCAGGTGCTGCGGCGGTAACAGTTCTGGCTCATCAGTCAAAAGCTCAGTCTCGCGGCTCAGGCCGGAAGGCGGCCACGGCCTCCGTCAGCCGGCGCGTGAATTCCGCCACCGCCTCGGGCTGGTCCTCCGTCGGCGCCCACGGGGCGAAGATGGTGTCTTCGCGCCGGAACGGCCCGCCGGTGGTCTCATGAAAAACGAACACGGACGAGGTAATCAGCAGCGTGTGATAAACCGGGTCGGCAAGCCGGTAATAGAAGCAGCAACCGGAGCCGTGCCCTCCCAGCCGGATCACGTCCCGCACAGTGCCGTCCTCATTGAGAAAGACGGCGTCGGCCTCGCCTTCGATGACGTGCAGCGACTCGCATTTGCCCTGATGCTTGTGGGGCCGCACGTAGCAGCCGCGCTCGTGGACGATGAACATCTCATGCAGCGCCGCCTCGCTGTCCGGGTGCGCGCAAATGCGCTTCCGCCGCCGGGGATTCAACGCCGCCTCCGCCTTCAAGGTCGCCAGGTCCGCGGCCGCAAGCGGCACGACGCCGCCCGTGGCAAACACGACTTCCGCGTTGAAAGGCTTGAACTGCAAGCGGCGGGACTTTTTCAAGCGGGCTGGGCGATGACAAGCGCGTTCGGGCTGGCGGGGAAGATCGAGGCGATCCGTCCGCCGTGCTCGACGAATTCCCGGTTGCGCGCGATGACCTTCGGCTCGGCCTCGGGATTGACCGCCAACAGGCAGAGCTTGATGTCGTCGGCGAGCAGCCGGGCCGAGCCACGGATCGGCAGCCGTGCGCCGGGCAAAAAGAGGTTCTGCTTGTTCGGATTGTCGTCCGCGAGGAACTCAATGAACTCGCGCAACCCGAGCAGATGAATCCACGTGCAGGCCAGATGCCCGGCACCCAGCACTGCAATCCTCCCTTGGCGCGCGCGGAATCCGCCCAGCCAGCGCTGGAGCTCCGCGCGCCGCGCTTCAAGCGATCCGGCGAAGGCCCGCGCCCGCGCCAGCTCCGCAGCCAATGCGTCGGCACCCATTGCCGCCGGAGCTGCGCCCGCCTCCAGACGGATGACTCCGACCAGGCAGTTCTCGAACGGATACGGGTGCAGCTTGAAATCCACGAGCCGCGCGCCGGGGCCGGCCACGGTGCGTTGAAACGTCGCCGGCGTGAAATAAACCGTGTGCTCCTCCCACAATGTCGTGATGTCCTTGAGGTCAAACGCCAGCGTGCAATCCGGCACCTCGAACACGACGTAGCCGCCCGGCTTCACCAGCGTCCGCACCGCCGCCATGAAGCCGTGCAGATCGTGCGCGTGTTCAAGGATGTGCCGCGCGATGACCAAGTCCGCCCTGCCCTGCCGTGCCGAGATGGCAGCCGCTCGCGGCGCATCGAGCCGCGCCTGGATTGATTCCACGCCACAACCCTTCCGGGTGATGCCGAGGTCGCTTTCCATGTCCAGCCGCCAGGTCTTGAACCCGCGCCGTTGCAACCGCGCGAGCAGGGTGTCGTCCTTGAAGCTGACGCCGGCGCACACCGCACCGGGCATCATTCCGGGCAACGCAGCAAGTGTCTCCGCCACCGCGTCGAGGTGCCCCTCAGGCTCGTTGTAGCTGATCCAATCCACTGGCGGCACCAGTTCGGCGGCGGGCACCGGATCAAGCGTCTGCACCAGCCCGCATGAGCCGCACTGGCCGATGATCATCGGGTGGGTGAACTCCGTGGCATCGGCAGCGGTGAGGTAACGATTGCATATCGGATGCGGGCCGTATTCGCGCAGCACCTCGACTGAGCGGGCCTGGCAAGCGGAGCATTCTCTCATGGTCAAGTCAGGATTGGGTTTCTCGTTGGGCGGCCACTGTCAATCTGATGCCATCGGTCAGCGTTGTGAATTGCAGGTCCGGCAGCAGCCCACGCAGGCGAGCGTTGTCAAAGCCATGATCGGCCTTGCCCTTCGACCGTGCGCGACTGGTGGCCGGCTTGGTCAACGGCACGCACGCCTGCACGGCGGCCAGCGCCTCGAGGTAATTGTGGCTTTGACCGGCGGCGAGATTCACCACGCCGACACAGTCTTGGAATACCAATCTCGTCAGCGCGCGCGCCGCGTCCCCCACATAGACGAACTCGCGCAGCTCCGTGCCATCGCCCCACAGCACGATTGGCTCGCCGTAGAGCGCTGACTTGATGAAGCCGGTCGGCCCGTAGCCGCCCTGATCGCCCGGGCCGTAGATGAGCGGCGGGCGCACGCACAACAACGCAGTGCGTCCGTTCACTTCCGCCGCCTTCCGCAGCAACAGTTCGGACGCGAGCTTTGCCATGCCGTAGTAGGAAGTCGCGCGTGGTGCGGTATCCTCGGTGATCGCGGTGTTGGTGATCTCCTCGCCATAGACGGCCGCCGAACTGAGAAAGAGGAAGCGTGCCACCGGCCGCTGCGCCAGCACCCGCGCCAAGTTCGTCGTGATCTTCAGGTTCGCCGTGAAGCTGTCGAGGTTGTCGCCCAACTGCCGCTTGATTGCCGCCAGCGAAACCACCGCCGTGTCCGGCGTGAACAGCTCGGCCAGCCGCTCCGCTTGCTCCTCGACGGTCAAGTCCAGCGCCGGCAGTGAGCGCCCCACCAGTTCCACTTCCGGGGCCATGCGCTGTAGTTCTGCGCACAGGTGCGAGCCGATGAAGCCGCCGCTGCCCAGCACCACGACGCGGCGGATGGCCTGCCTTCCTGAACTGGCCGTTTGCTCGCTCATCGGACTCACCGCACCGGCGGCTCCTCCATCCACACGATGCAGCGGCCGGCGGCGCGGCCTTGCTTGAGATCGGCGATGGCTTCGTTGATCTGGTCGAGGCGGTAGCGGCGGCTGACGAGGCCGTCGAACTTGAGCTTCCCGGCCTCGCACAGCCGGACCAGCTTCGGGATGTCCACCTCGGGCCGGCAGTCGCCGCCTTCGGAGCCGGTCAGCAGTTTTTTGAAGTGCAGCGGCAAGGTGTAGAAGCTCGGGTGCCGCGCGCTCTTGGCCGGGACGCCCACCAAAATCACGCGGCCCTGCGCCGCCGTCAGCTCGTAGGCCTGCTCGATGAGGTCGGCGAGGCCGGTGTTTTCAATCGCCACGTCCGCACCCGCCGGGCCGACGATCTTGCGGACTTCCTCGACGACGTTGGCTGCGCGCCCGTTGAGCGTGTGCGTCGCACCGAGCTTGCGGGCCAACTCCAATTTGTGGTCGTGCAAGTCCACGCCGATGATGGGATGTGCCCCGACCATCGCAGCGAACTGCACGAGGTTCAGCCCCACGCCGCCGGTGCCCAGCACCACGATGCTCTCGCCGATGCCGAGCTTGGCGTTGTTGTTGAGCACGCCCATCGCCGTGGTGGCCGCGCAGCCGAAGAGCGCGCCAGCCTCCGCGTCGAAGCCCGCCGGCAGCTTCGTGAGCCGGTTTTCCGACACCACGGAATACTCGCTGAAGGTCGTGACCCAGCCGGAGTTGATGCGCGGGAAGCGCGCGGAAGTGTAGAGCGCGCCCGGCCCTTGCAGGCCGAGGCCTTTGCGCCAATGGCACACCACGCGGTCGCCCGCCTTGACGTGCGTCACGCCCTCGCCGATCTCCTGCACGGTGGCCGTGGCCTCGTGGCCGAGCAGGTGCGGCAGGAATTTGTCCGGCCCCTTCGCGCCCTCGATCTCGTTGAGCTGCGCGCCGCAGATGCCGCTGCAATGGATTTTCACCAGCACCTGCCCGAAGCGCAGCGGGCCGGACTCGATCTCCTCGATGACCAGCGGCTGTTTCAGCTCGGTGAGAATGGCGGCCTTGAACTTCATGCGCGCGGTGGGCGGCGGTCGCTCACTCGAAGTAGATGAACTCGTAATCCCCCGTGAAGCCGAAGTGCTGGTAGAGCCAGATCCACTCCGCCGTGTCGAAGAACGACTCGCACGTCAGCGCCCAGCACTGGAGGTTGAAAAGCTCCTGCTCGTTCCGGTAGCTTTCCAGCATCACGTAGCCGCGCTTGCCCACGCGCTCGATCTCCGCCAAGGCCGTCTTCAGCTCGAAGACCCGCAGGTTGTGCAGGCAGCCCAGCGAGATCACGAGGTCGAAATGCTTGTCCCCCCACGGATACGCGTCCTGCGCGCGGTAAGGCATCAGGTTCGGGCGGATCGGCTCCGGGGCCGTGGCCATGCCGTGCCGCGAAATGTCGAAGCCCACCAGTTCCGCGTTGGGCAGCAACTGTTTTAGTTCGTAGAGCAGGTGCGCCTTGCCACAGCCGACGTCCAGAATCTTTGCGTCGGGCTTGAGGCCGTAGTGGGCGATCATCTGCTCCGCCACCGCCTTCCAGCGGCCGTCGTATTTGTAGCCGCCGTAGCCGAAGCGCCGGTCGCCGTCCCAGTAATCGAACTCGTATTCCTTCGCTTTGAGCATGCAGGCGATCTTGTCGTCCACCATGCGGTCAATGTATTTGCGCGCCGTGCGCTTGTGCAGCGGCGTGAAGAAATTCATGAGTTGGCCCATAGACTTCCGGCAGGAATACCGGAGCGCGGGCGCGAGGGGAAGTCAGGAAGTGTCCGTAACGCAACCGTGACGGGCCGAGAGCGCGCGCTTGCCGCCGCCCTATTTCTTCACCGCCGCCGTCTTCTGCGGCTCGGGAGCCGGCACGGCGGGCGGCTCGAACGTGGCGAGACTGGTGCCGTTCGCCCCGTTCCAAAGGCGCAGCACGCCGTCCTGCCCGCCGGCGACGACGAACTTCCCATCCGGTGTGGCGGCAGCGGCGTAGATGAAGTCCTTGGCCCCGGTGAAGCTGCGGGCGTCGCTGCCGCTCTCGTTAATCAGGCGCACCTTGCCGTCGCCGCCCGTGGCGACGAACTGGTCGCCCACGCCCACATGGCCGATGCTGGTGGCCTCCTTGTCGAAGCCCTTGATGGTGCGGACGACCTCGCCGGTGACGAGGCTCCAGACCTTCACGGAGTTGTCCGCCCCCGCGCTGACGACGATGCGGCCGTCGCGCTTGAGGCTCACGCCGAGGACGTGATGCGTGTGGCCCTCGAAGGACTTGAGCAGCTTCGTGTCCGCCACATTCCAGACCTTCACGAACTTGTCCGCCGCGCCGCTGGCCAGCCGCGCGCCGTCGCCGGAGAAGGCGACGCTCTGCACGGTGTCGCTGTGGGCGTTCTTGAACTCACGCACGAGCGCGCCGGTCTTCACGTCCCATTGCTTCAACTCGCCGCTGCGGGACGGCTCCCCGCTGCCGGTCACGACCGTCCGGCCGTCCGGGCTGAACGCCAGCGTGTTGACGCGGCCCGTGAGCGGGGACGCGCCGGTGGCGGAACCGATGGTGCGCACCAGCCGCCATTCGGCCCCCGATTCCCACGCCGTGATCTGCTGGCCGGCGGCGGCGAGCACGCCATTGGCGCCAAAGGCAACGGCGCTCGCGCCGCCCTTGTGGGTCTCGACGGCGATGCCGGTGTCCGCGCTCCAAGTGCGGGCCGCGCCGTCCTCGTGCGCGGTGGCCAGCAACTTGCCGTCCGGCGAGAAGGCGACGGCGCGCAGGGGCTTCTCGGCGTCCGTCGTGGACTTTTTCTGCGCGGTCGCGGTGGCGTCCGCCTTTTTCTGCGCGGCTTCAGCGGTCTCGATGTCCTTCTTCGTCGCCACGACCAGGTCGCCGGCCTTCTTCGCATCCTGCACGGCGCGCTTCGCGGCGTCGTCAGCGTCGGTGTATTTGCGGACCTCCGTGGTCGCGTCGGTGACTTTCTTCGTCTCGGCGGTGAGCTTGTCGGTGGCGTCCTTGAGCGCCTTGTTGGCGTCGGCAAGTGCCTTCTCGGCGGCGGCTTTCGCGTCGGTTGCGGCCTTCGCCTTGTCGGCGGCCTCCTTTGAAGCCTTCTCGGCGGCGGGCTTGGCGGCCTCGGCGGCCTTGGCCAGGGCTTCGGCGGCAGTCTTCGCAGCGGCGTCGGCATCGCTGGCGGCTTTGTCGGCGGCTTCCTTGTCGGTCATGGCCTTCTTCTGCGCGGCCTCGGCGTCGGCCTTGGGTTTCTCGGCGGCGGTCTTGGCCGTCGTGGCTTCGGCGAGCTTCTTCTGGTTTTCGGGATGGGTCTTCTCCAGCTTGGCACGCTCCTCCTCGGTCTTCTTCGCGGCCTCGTCGGCCTTCTTCAAGTCATCCTCGGCCTTCTTGAGCGCGCTCTTCTGATAAGTCACTTCGTTGTTCGCGGCGGTCAGCACACGGTCGGCGAGGGCCTGCGCGTCGAGCGCGGCGCGGTCGCCCTTCACATCGGCGACGAGTTTGCCGTCGGCCGCGTTCCACAGCTTGGCCAGCGCGCCACCGGCGGAGGCGAAGGTCTTCCCGTCCGCGCGCACGGCGACGGCGACGACCGGCGCGCCATGCGCGACCGTGCGAACCTGTGAGGCGTTGTCCGCATTCCACACGCGGGCCGAGGCGTCGGCACTGCCAGAAAGAATCTGCGTGGGCGCGGTGGTGAACGTGTCGAGCGCGGTGATCGGGCCCGTGTGTCCTTTGATTTCCTTGCCGGCCTCGACCTTGCCGCCGGCAGCGTCAGGCAGCTTCCAAGTGCGAATGAGATTGTCCGCGCCGCCGGTGGCGAGTTGCTTGCCGTCCGCCAGCCAAGTAACCGCGTTGACCTCGGCGGGCGTCGTGACCTCGGCGAAGAGCGCACCATCGGCGACGTTCCAGACGCGCGCGGTCTTGTCCGCCGCACCGGAGATGAGCCGGCTGCCGTCGGGCGTGAACTTGAGGCCGCGCACCGCGCCCGTGTGGCCGGCCAGCGTCTTGGGCGACGCGCCCGCCGCGAAGCTCCACAGCTTGATGCTGTTGCCTTCGGCGGTGGCGATCCATTTGCCGTCCGCGCTGGCGGCCATCGCCTGCACCGACTTCTCAGCCGCGTTCGCGAGGGCGAACTTCGCCGCCGCCGGCACGCGCTCCCAGAGTTTCACCTCGCGGAAGCTGCCCGAGGCAAGCGTGTTGCCATCCGGGCTAAACGAGAGCGCGTAGGTCATGTCGCGGTGCGCGACGCCGGGGCGCGCGTAGGTCTTGTCCGCGAGCAGCGCGGGATCAGTAAGCCGCCCGATGGCCGTGGCGGTGGGAACGTGAAAAAGGTGAATCTGGTTCGCGCGGCCAGCAGCGGCGAACTGGGCGTCGTCCGTGAGCGCGACGGCATAAATGGGATTCAAGCCCGGCGGCAGCGGCTGCCAGACGATGGGGCCGCCGCCCTTGACCTCGCCGGTCGCGCCCTGGTCAATCCAGAGCTTGAGCAGCGCGAGTTCGTCGGGGTTGAGATTCTTCGCGCCGGCCTTGTTGCCGGCGGGCGGCATGGGCGGCTTGCTCATGTGCGCGGCGACGCGGAAGATCGAGCTGCTTTCGGCCTTCTTCGGCTGGACGATTTTCCCGGTGTCGCCGCCCTTGGCGATGGTCTGGGGCGTTTCGAGATTCACGCCGTCCTCGCCCTTCTGCGAGTTGTGGCAGGAGAGGCAGTTGCGGCGGAAGATGGGGAGGATTTCCTTCTCAAAGTCCACCTTCGACGAGCGGCGCAGCTTGGCGACCGGCAAAGGCCCCTTCTTGGAATCTTCCTTCGGCGCCTCGGCGGCGGGGGCGAGGAACGGAGCGGCAAGCAGGCTGGCGATCAGGAGCGGGAACGTGCGGTGCGATGGAGAATGTGGCATATCAAATCTGGTTGCAGAGGGCTGACGCGAGCGTCGCGGGGAGTGTTCAGGCAGAATCTCAACTGCGGTTCATCAAAGTCGTTAAGCTCGTGAATTCACCTTGTTCATCGCCCCTTTTCTTTGAAATCCGTTGACCCGTGTTTGACCGCTACCTAGATTCGTTCAGCGATTTTTTAACGAAACCCACCGAAACCCCAAAGCATGAGCACCCCCACGGCACCGGCCGCATTCAGCAAAGGCCTCGAAGGCGTCATCGCCGCCCAGACGCGCCTGAGCGATGTCCGCGGCGACATCGGCCAGTTGATTTATTGCGGCTACGACATCAACGAGCTGGCCGGCAAGGTCACTTACGAGGAGGTCGTCCATCTGCTGCACCACAACCACCTGCCCAGCGCGAAGGAACTGGCCGACATGAAGGCCACGCTCGCGCAGTTCCGGGACATCCCGCAGGGGGTCATTGACGTGATCTGCAAGCTGCCCAAGGACACGCCGCCGATGCATGTGCTCCGCACGGCGGTGTCGGCGCTGGGCTGCTTCGACACCACCAGCGAGGACGATTCGCAGCATTCGCAGCGGCGCAAGGCGCTCCGGCTCGTGGCCCAGGTGCCGGTGGTCACGGCGTATTTCCATCGCAACCGCCAGGGGCTGCCGCTCGTGCCACCCGACCCCAATCTCGGCGAGGCCGCGAATTTCCTCTGGATGGTCAACGGCACCGTGCCGACCAAGGACATGGAGGCCACCATGGACGTGTGCTACGTGCTGCACGCCGACCACGGCATGAACGCCTCGACCTTCGCCGCGCGGGTGACCATCGCCACGCTGTCGGACATGTATTCGGCCATCACCACCGCCATCGGCACGCTCAAGGGACCGCTGCACGGCGGCGCGAACGAGGGCGTCATCAAGATGCTTCACGAGATCGGGTCGCTGGAGAAGGTGGACGGCTGGGTTGCCGACGCGCTCGCGCAGAAGAAGAAGATCATGGGCATCGGCCACCGCGTTTACAAGGTGCTCGACCCCCGCGCGCCGCACCTCAAGAGGATGGCGCAGATTCTCAGCAGCCAGCTCGGCGAGCCGAAGTGGATCCAGATGTCCGAGCGCATCGCCGGGCTGATGCTGGAGAAGAAGAAGCTCCACGCGAACGTGGATTTCTACAGCGCCACCGTCTATTACTCGCTCGGCATCCCGACCGACCTCTTCACGCCGCTCTTCGCCATCTCGCGCACCAGCGGCTGGACGGCGCATGTGCTCGAACAGCTCGCCGACAACCGCCTCTACCGCCCCGAGTCGCAATACACCGGACCGGTCGGGCTGAAAGTCGTCCCCATCGAACAGCGGTAGGCAGTTTCGAGTTTCTGGTTTGGAGTTTCGGGTTGTTCGACTCCGCACGTTATGGCCACCATCACACGGTTCGAGGACATTGAAGCCTGGCAGATTGGGCGCGAACTCAAACGCAAGGTGTATGCCCGCTCGAAGGTTGGCGAGTTTGCCAGGGACTTCGCGCTCAAGGATCAAATTCGACGGGCGGCCATTTCCATCACCGCCAACATCGCGGAGGGATTTGAGCGGGATGGCAACCGGGAGTTCGGCCAGTTCCTCAGCACGTCCAAGGGGTCGTGCGGGGAACTTCAGGACCACCTTTACACCGCGCTCGACGAGTCCTATTTGACCCAAGCCCAGTTCGATGAACTCTATCAAGTGGCCGGGGAGACAGCGCGCAAGATTGGTGCATTCATGAGTTACCTCCGGCGCACGGATATTCGCGGCAACAAGTTTCAACGCGCGGCCGCACGCGACTAACCAGCAACCAGAAACAAGAAACCCGAAACTTTCCCGAAATGAACATCCACGAATACCAAGCCAAGCAGCTTCTGAAGCAATACGGCGTCGCGGTCCCCGATGGTGACGTGTGCAAGACTCCCGATGAAGCCTTCGCCGCCGCCGAGAAACTGGTCGCCGCCGGTCATAAAATGCTGGTGGTGAAGTCGCAGATTCACGCGGGCGGACGCGGCAAGGGCACCTTCAAGAGCGGCTTCAAGGGTGGGGTGAAACTTTGCAAAACCGCCGCCGAAGCCAAAGACCTCGCCGCCGCGATGCTGGGTAACGTCCTCGTCACCAAGCAAACCGGCCCCGACGGCCGCCTCGTCAGCACGCTGCTCGTCGCCGGTGCGCCGAATATCAAGAAGGAGCTTTACCTCGCCGTGCTGCTCGACCGGGCCACCAGCCGCCCGCTCGTCATGGCCAGCACCGAAGGCGGCGTGGACATCGAGGAAGTCGCCGAAAAGACGCCTGAGAAAATCGTGAAGGAGCAGATTGACCCGGCGATGGGCTTTCAAGGCTGGCAGGGCCGCAAAATCGCCGCCGCGCTCGGCCTCAAGGGCGACCTCGCCGGCCAGTGCGCCAGGCTCCTCGCCGGCGTTTACAAAACCTGGTGGGAAGCCGATGCCTCGATGGTCGAGATCAACCCCCTCTGCATCATCGAAGGCACCGACGGCAAGGATCAGCTCGTGGCCGTGGACGCCAAGATCGGCCTTGATGACAATGCCCTCTATCGCCACAAGGACATCCAGGCCATGCGCGACCTCGCCGAGGAATCGCCGCTGGAGATCGAGGCCAGCAAGTTCAACCTGAACTACATCAAGCTCGACGGCTCCATCGCCTGCCTCGTCAACGGTGCCGGCCTCGCGATGGCCACGATGGACATCATCCAGCACTACGGCGCCAGCCCCGCGAACTTCCTCGACGTGGGCGGCGGCGCGAGCAAGGACCAAGTCACGGCCGCCTTCAAAATCATCCTCAGCGACCCGTCGGTGAAGGCCATCTTCGTGAACATCTTTGGCGGCATCATGGACTGCAACGTCATCGCCACCGGCATCGTCGCCGCGGTGAAGGAGACCGGCCTCACGCTCCCGCTCGTCGTCCGCCTCGAAGGCAACAACGTCGCCGCCGGCAAGAAGACCTTGGCCGAGAGCGGCCTCACCCTCATTACCGGCGACTCGATGGCCGACGCGGCGCAGAAGGTGGTCGCCACCGTCGCGAAGTAACCTGCCACAAACTCAACGCTCACTTTCTCATGGCCATCCTCGTCACTCCCCAAACCAAACTCCTCGTCCAGGGCATCACCGGTGAATTCGGCGCGCGCCACGCCCGGCTCTCGCTCGACTACGGCACGCAGCTCGTCGCTGGCGTCACGCCCGGCAAGGGCGGGCAGTTCTTCGAGCACGGCGGCCACAAGGTGCCCATCTTCGACACCGTGGCCGACGCCGTAAAACAGACGGGCGCGACTGCGAGCGCCGTCTTCGTCCCGCCGCCCTTCGCCGCTGATGCGATTCTCGAAGGCGTGGACGCGGGCCTCGACCTCGTCGTCGCCATCACCGAAGGCATCCCCGTGCGCGACATGGTGCGCGCCAAGCAGGCGATGGCTGGCAGCAAGACCCGCCTCATCGGCCCGAACTGCCCCGGCATCGTCACGCCCGGCACGGGCAAGGATTCGCACGGCGGCTGCCGCATCGGCATCGCGCCCGGCTACATCCACAAGCAGGGCAACATCGGCGTCGTCTCGCGCAGCGGCACGCTCACCTACGAAGCCGTCTGGCAGCTCACGTCGCGCGGCGTCGGCCAGAGCACCTGCGTCGGCATCGGCGGCGACCCCGTCAATGGCACGTCGCACCTCGATGTCATCCAGCTCTTCATGGCCGACCCGGAGACGAAGGGCATCATCATGATTGGCGAAATCGGCGGCAGCGCCGAAGAGGAAGCCGCCGAGTGGATCGCGAAGAATGGCACAAAGCCCGTTGCCGGTTTCATCGCGGGCGCGACCGCGCCTCCGGGCCGCCGCATGGGCCACGCCGGCGCGATTGTGAGCGGCGGTAAAGGCACGGCCGAGGCGAAGATTTCCGCGTTCAAGGCCGCCGGCATCGGCGTCGCCGCCACGCCCAGCGACATGGCGGACACGCTGTTGAAGATGATGTGACGCGGCCGTGCCGGCGACTTCCAGTCGCCGCGTCTTCTGCTCGCGGCAATCTCAACGGCGGCAACAAGTCGCCGGCACCCGCCATGTTCACCTGCCTCGTCTGCCGCAGCATTTGCGTGGAGGCAACGCAGTTGGAGGCCATCGCCCTCGCCCATCGGCACGGCTTCGATTCCGTGGAGGCGCGCGCGGACGAACTCGCCGCGCTGCCGGAAGCCGAACTTCAGCGACTGCTCGATGACCTGCGCGCCAAAGGACTGCGTTTCGGCGTGGCCGGAATGCCGATTGACCTGCGGCGCGACGCGCAACGCTTCACCGACGGGATGCGGCAACTACCCAGGTTCGCCCAAGTTCTCCAGCGCTGCGGCGTTACGCGGCTGGGCACGTCCATCGTCCCCGCACACGACGCACTCCCCTACCCCGCCAACTTCCGCCAGCACGTCGAGCGCTTCGGCGCGGTGGCGCGGGTGCTGGGCGACCACGGCATCCGCCTCGGCCTCGAATACTGCGCCACGCCCACGCTGCGGCGCGGCCGACCGCACGAGTTCATCCACACGCAGCCACAGCTCCGCGAACTCATCGCCGCCATTGGCGCGCCGAACCTTGGTCTCGTGCTGGACTCGTGGCACTGGTGGATGAGCGGCAGCCCGGCGGCGGAACTGGCCTCGCTGCGCGGCGAGGAAATCGTGAGCGTGGATTTGAACGACGCGCCCCTCGGCGTCCCGCAAGAACGGTTGGGGGACCGCCAGCGGGAGCTGCCCGGCGCGACCGGTGTGATTGATCTCAGCGAGTTCCTCGGCGCGCTCCGCCGGCTGGGCTACGACGGCCCGGTGCGCGCGGAGCCGTTTGAATTCATCGGCAGCGGCACCCCGCAGGACGATGTCTGCCGCCGCGCCTCGCTGGCGTTGCGAAGCGTGCTTGATCCCGAGGCGGCTCAGGGCGCGCCCAGCACCACCTGATGGCGCTGGCCGTCAATGACGAACCTCCGGCCCGGTGGCGGCACGGGCAATTGGTCTATCACGCGACTTTCGACAAGCTGGCTCAGGTTCGTCAGCGCGCGTCCGCTGTTCTGGTCTTCCCAAGTCGTCATCGCGTCGGTCAGGAGCTTGAGTTGGTCGGCGGGCGTGAGGGCGGAAGCCACCCGGAATATCGGCTCGGCGTGGACGATGGCGGCCAAGGCTGGGTCGGCCTTTCGTTTTCGGCAGCCGGCCGCCGGCAACACGGCTGCAATGGCGGCCATCAAGCAGATCCACCGGGTGATGACGTGCATGGCAGGTTATTCGCGGTCCCATTTCCAGCGGGGATCATAGCGGCCGTTGCCGGGGCTGGGGTTGGTGCTTGGATTACCTGTCTCGCCGGCCGCGCCGGGGAAAAAGGTGCCGCCGGTGAACGTGCCACCCAACGCCATGTAGCTTACGGGCTGTGATTCCGCGTGGCCGTCCACGAAGCCCATGTTACACCGCTTGTTGTGCCGGTTGAAGGGCCGGAAAGGCAGCGTTGTGCTGTTCCAGGAAGTCGTGTTCTCCGGCGTGCGGAACAGCAGGTTGTCCCACGGCGCGACGCTGGCCGAGGCACCCGGACGCAACTGCCACGAGTCGGGGTGAACCGTGTTCGGATTAAGCACCTGCGCCGAGTCGGCGAAATACACCGTGTCGGAGGGGTTCTTGATCTCGTTGACGCGGCACTTGGCCGGCACGCCGTTGCGTCCGGCGGGATTGTCCAGATAGCGGGACAGGCTGTTGAAGTTGATGCCGATGCCCCAGGTGTTCGAGGAACTGGGGATGGGCGGATCCTTAAGCGCCGCACAATTGAAGGCTTTGGGATTCTTGACTTGCTTGCCAAGGAGATCGGGCCAACTCACCGCCACCGGCTGGCCCGCCGGCGGAGGGAGCATTAAGTCGGTCGGCAACGGCCGGCTGGTGTAATCAGCAGCCAACTGCACTA